>Ga0302247_1000115_pt1 | contig 89018 bp, 82 predicted proteins | sample AAG_UR_Ile_MG_FD_193529 | JGI IMG/M metagenome (GOLD analysis project Ga0302247, IMG submission 193529) | Enriched activated sludge microbial communities from anaerobic digester in WTTP, New Holstein, Wisconsin, United States - AAG_UR_Ile | ecosystem: Engineered > Bioreactor > Anaerobic >...
GCCAGCACAACTTTCAGTTTCGTTTCTTTCGTGTGTTTATTCCGCATCCCAGTCATATCCGTTCCCTTTCCGTACTCGTTTAGGGACCTTATATCACTGGTCTAAATTTTGGGGGGCAGCTCAAAGCTATCATCGGTTCTGCACCCGGAAGACGGGAGTGAAACAGAAGAGCCGCGCTTTACGCACGGCGCAAAAGCCAGAGTTCTGAATAAATACACGCTTTCGGATCACCTTTGGAATTATCTTCAAAATTACGCAAAAAAACACCAGGCCAAAGGTAACGGCTTTGGTTTCGGCCTTGTCGGCCGACAAGATACATCCCGTACCTTGTCGGCAAGATATTACAAGGATGGCTCCGAAATCCTTGTAAGACAGCGCAAAAAAAACCCCCGAAGGCTTACACCGAGAGAATGCGCGCGACTGATGGGATTTGATGGCCCCGGAAAACGTCTTTTTGAAATCCCCGTTTCCGACACCCAGGCTTATAAACAATTTGGAAATGCCGTTGTAGTACCTGTTGTCGAAGCAATTGCGAAAGCTATGCAGCCCTGTATCGAGGAAGTGAGAAAGTCGGGCGCCACCGGGAAAACTCGCCGATTCCTTCCGGATACTACGGAAGACAACTATACAAAAACGGGGCGGACAGGAACCCGTGGTTGATATAGTCAGCCCATCCGTCCGCAGCCGCATGATGGCCGGTATCAGGGACAAAAACACCAGGCCGGAACTTCTGATACGCAAACTCCTGTTTGTTAAAGGCTTCCGTTATCGTCTTCATGCCAAAGCATTGCCCGGCAAACCCGATCTTGTTTTTCCGCGCCTCCGCGCTGTCATATTCATTCATGGCTGTTTTTGGCACGGACATAATTGCCATTTATTCAAATGGCCAAAGTCGCGCAAGGCGTTCTGGAAAACAAAGATAATCGGAAATCGGGTTGTGGACGAACGTAGTTATAAAGCGCTCCAGAACAATGACTGGCGCATTCTGACCATCTGGGAATGCGCCATAAAAGGAAAGGAGCGACTCGATCCTGCGATTCTCGCCAACAGGATTGAAAAATGGCTTCTATCCTGTAACAAATTCAGGGAAATCAAGGGCAGGACGAGATAAAATGGCCGGAAAAAACGTGGACTGGAACGCATAAAGTGCTCGTATTGCATAGGTTTTTCGCGTTTTTGCGTGTCTGGAAACGTGGCGGGTTTTGGACATGGACGAAGAAGTCGAAAAAGAGAGCCTTCCGGCGGCGTATAAAGTGCCCGGGTTTCGTGCGCAGGCACGCGTGGAAGTGTACGAGATCATAGATCGTCCTGCGCTGGCGATCACGCTGGAACGGCGTCAAAAAAAACGGTGCGTTCCATCTGCGGCACGGTGCATCACAGCTATTATGACAAAAGATGGTTTAGCGTCCGTGACCTTGATTGCGGGGCGCACGAGGCGCATCTGGACTTCGAATATCGGCGCGCGGCGTGCCGAAAGTGCGGCGGCGTGAAGCGGGAAAGGCTCGATTTTCTGTCCGAAGACCCGCGCTATACGCAACGCTTTGCGATGAAGATCGGCGCGATGTGCCGGGTCATGACGATCAGCGACGCGGCGCACCACAACAGGTCTTACATTACACCTCACGGGCTATAACCTGGAAAAGAGAAAAATCGGGGACGCGGCGGGAGGCATTACCCTTCTGAATGCCAAAGACGACGAAGCGGCAACATGGCTTTACGCCGATCTGATGAAACACTGGAATAGAAAGCATGCGCATGCCGCATATGTTCCTTCTCTTTGCCGCTTGGAGCCTGAAGGGCAATATTGCTATGGAAACAAGATTGAGTTAGGTCAGGGAACGGACTTTCTTAAATTTCTGGAGGCCGTTTCAAAAGGCGTAGTCTATTATGACCCCGGCATCAAACTGGAAAACGTTTCAACCCCTCATCCAGTCGTGAAAAGAAGAAGCCAGTTTCGGATCAAGCCCGAAAAGCTTTCCAGTTTATATCACAACATGGAAATCGTTTATGTTTCGTCAGAACGTTCATAACCAGGGTCTTCCTTTTACACAATTAGCCGCCAATACTCCTAAAACTCCCGCATGTCCGGCACACGCTGAAAGGCTATTTTGGCGATCAGTTCCGCCGCCGAACAGCCATAGCCAATCGTGCCGCGCCCGTATTTTTCATTGAGTTTGTCGATGGCGCCGGTCAGCGCGGCCGGTTTGGGCCGGTCGAACAAGTCCGGCTGGTGCGATTCCCCGGCGGCCAAATCGGCCAGCACGACGCCGACGCGCAGCGGCTTGAAGTCCGGCGCGGCATGCCACATGGGCATGAGCGCGCGCAGCAGAAAACCGGTGTCCTGCGTCTCCCGGAAACGCCGCTCTTCCGCGTAATACCCCAAATCCTGAAGCCATTTGACGTTCAGCATCAGGCGGCGGCAGTAAAAGCCTTCGTGGCGCAGGCGCTGGGCCGCGCGCGTAAGAAGCTGGCGTATCACCGGCATCGCGCGCGCCATTGTGCGCTGCTCGGGCGGCAGAACGTGCTGGTGGCCGATGCTGCGGCGCGGATGAACGGGCGACGGCAAATCGGCCCCGTGCAGCAGCGCATGAAAACGCGCGCCTACAACGCCGTTCCAGACGCGCCGGAGGCGCCGGGCGTCCGCCGCCCACAAGTCCGCCATGCTGTGAATGCCCGCGTGGCGCAAACGCGCCGCCATGTTCGCGCCGATGCCGTTAATGTCTTCCGGATCCAGATGCAAAATGGCCCTCGGCAAATCCTCGGGCCTCAGGATGGTTAAACCGTCCGGCTTTTGCATGTTCGACGCCAGTTTCGCCAACAACCGGTTCGCCGCGATCCCGATGGAGCTTGTCAGCGAAGCGCCCACGTTGCCGTGAATGGCGGCTTTCATGGCCAGCCCCAGCGCTCGCGCTTTCGCCGGTTCCTGCTGCACGCGATCGAGACGGCACGCAACCTCGTCGATCGACATCACGTCTTCGACAGGAACGCAGCTTTCAATCGCTTCCAGAATGCGGTGGTGGTATTCGACATAAAGCCTCGGACGCGCGGAAACGATATGCAGCGCCGGGCACATCTGCCTGGCTTCGCGCACCATTGTGCCGGTCTTGATGCCGAAGGCTTTGGCGGGATAACTTGCCGCAATGACGCATGTGGTGTCCGCCTGCATCGGCACGACCGCCACCGGTTGGCCGCGCAAGGCCGGGTTTTCCTGCTGTTCGCAGGAAGCGAAAAAGCTGTTCAGGTCCAGAACCAGCCACCGCAGGCCGCCGGACGTTGAAGCGTCCCCACGAATGTTCATGATATGTTCTATACACCCTTGCTGCCTTTCGAATCAATGAGAGCTTTTTATCTTTACAATTCAAATAGTTGCTGAATAGCAACAGCGAGTGAAATTTGCGACACCCCTCATCACACTTTTAACAGAATGCGGCATTATGCCGTTCCTGAAAACAACGGGTTATTGCGTCATGCGCACACGAATTTGGACACTTATTATCGGCTTTGCCCTGACGTTCGCCGCCGCGCCGGTCATGGCGCAAGACGAGATTGCAGCGGCGCAGGCCATCGCCGGATTCTGGCTTACGGAAGACAAAGAAGCCGTCGTCGAGCTTTATCCCTGCGACCATAAAGTATGTGGCCGCTTCCGCTGGCTGAAGGACGACAGCCTTGAAAATCCTTCGCTCGACGACAAAAATCCCGATCCTGCCGATAAATTGCGCCCGTTATGCGGCATGCAGTTCATGGGCGGCTTTACGCCCATGGGACACGGCTATTTTACGGATGGCTGGATTTACAGCCCGCGTCACGGCAGAAACTTTAACGCAAAGCTTATCCTGAAAGAACCGGACAAACTCGAATTGTACGGTTACTTCCTGATAACCCTGTTCGGCGAAAGCCAGGTGTGGCAACGGCTTGAAACGGCGCCCGCATGTCCGCTGCTTGAGGCGGCCTCGGTTAAAGAAAATCTTCACGCCGGTCATGAAAAATAAAAAATTGCATAGCCGCGTATGCCCCTAATACACGGCGCTTTAAGCATAGCGTGCGCATACTGGGAAAACATTGACATCCCTTTTTCAGACAGGCGCGCGGATCATGAAATACGCTCTTCACTTCGGACCGGAATCCCTCAACATTCATTTGGAGGGAGCGTTTACTTTTTTCGACTCCCGGGCTTTTCGCCGCCTCTTGGGCACGCTCGGACTCAACAGCGCGCGCGACGAAATCCGGCTGAACGTCGAAAAACTGGAATCCATCGATTCAACGGCGCTCGGCCTTTTGCTGAACGCGCACGATATGGCCAAGAAAAACCGCCGCTCGCTTGTTTTCGAAGGACCGCAAGGACAGGTGTTGCAGGCCCTTACGGGCGCGGCGCTTTGCAACGCGCTTAACATCGCGGGTTGACAGCCGAAACTTTCTTTTCCTTCCTACAGTTGACTTCGGACCATGCGGCGGGAATGATCCGCGCCATGACGGATTTTTCATGCGCCGAATCTTTTGTGGATCACGTGCTGACGCGCCTTTACGAAGACGTGCATACGGCTGTCACCGACAATTACGATCGGGGACGTTTTTCGTATGACGGCGTCGACCGATCCCGTTCCACCTACTTCGAGCTTCATATCGCGGCGTTGAAGGCCCTCCTCCGCCACAGCGACGCGCTTTTCCGCACCTACACGCTTCTCGAAGAAAACGAGTCCAAAAAACTTTTCATCGAGCTTTTGCGTTACCGGCTTTCAGGTCATAAGCACGTCAAACTTTCCACAAATACGCCCGCCTATTGGGAAAAGGACCGGCAATCCATCGCCATGCCCTGGACGCCTTCGGCGCTGGGCATCAAAAACATCGTCGGCGGCGATCTGCAGCACCGGGAATTCGCTTTCGAGGGCAAGACGATCAAACTGGACGGCGGCAGCGGCAGCGTTTTATGGCCCTTCCTTCTCAAGCAATATTTCTTTGAACGCGGCGGAGTCCGTATCCGGCCCGAGCCGGGCGATCATGTCATCGACGCGGGATCCTGTCTTGGGGACACGTCGCTGGCGCTCGGCTGTTCGGCGGGGCCGGAAGGCCGGGTTTATCTTTTCGAGATGCTGGACGCGCACCTGAAGGCCAGCGCCTTTAACATCGCGCAAAATCCGGGGCTGGCGCATTTCAAGACGTTCGCCTGCGGCCTGTCGGACACGGTGTTCGCGCCGCCGCAACAGCCGCCGGTCGAAGGGCGTTACCTTCCCGGTTTCAACTTGCCCGCGAACAATGGCGTTTTTCCGACAACCACGCTGGATTGCCTTGTGGCTTCAGGCGAGATACCCCGCGTCGATTTCATCAAGATGGATATCGAAGGATCGGAACTGAAGGCCTTGCACGGCGCCGAAAAAACGCTACGGCGATTCAAGCCACGATTGGCGATTTCACTTTATCACGACGTCAACCATTTTTATTCCATTCCGCTTTTTCTGGAGTCCCTGGGGCTTGGATACCGTTTCCATCTCGCCCATTACACCATCCACGCCGGCGAAACGATTCTTTATGCAGCGGCGGACGCTAGGGCTTCCGCGCCTGTTCAAGGAGCCTGATAACCTCTTCATCGGACGTTTGGCTGAAGTCTTCATAAAAACTGCCGACGCCATAAAAAAACGGCGGCGATTGCAGGCAGACGACCTCGTCCGCCTGATAACGAACCAGATCGCAAGCCGACTGCGGCGCCACCGGCACGGCCACGATCAGAAAGGCGGGGTCTTGCCGCACCACGGCCATCGCCGCCGCGCGCATGTCCGCGCCCGTGGCCATCCCGTCGTCGACCAGAATGACCGTGCGCCCCTGAATCTCCGGGGCCGGACGTCCGTCACGGTAGGCTTCGTTGCGGCGGTTCAGTTCCTCCGTCTCCCGCGCCATTACGGCATCGACGGTTTCCTTTGAAATGTTCAGATGGCCGATAATGTCTTCGTTAAGAAGGCTAACGCCGTTTATGGCCACGGCCCCCATCGCCAGTTCCTCGTCGCCCGGCACGCCAAGCTTCCGGACCAGCATAAGGTCCAGCGGCCAACCCAGGGCCCGGGCTACCTCGAAGGCCACGGGCACCCCGCCGCGCGGCAAGGCCAATACGATCCCCTTCGGCCTGTCCTTATAGGCGGTGAGGACTTGCGCCAGATGTTTCCCGGACTCGCGCCGATTGGAAAAACGATCGGCCATGCGAATGCACCTTTTTTAAGAACAAATTTTTATTTTAATTCAGTATTGCTTCTTTTAACACCCCCTGCTTTAAAAAAGGCATGGCCCTCGTTCAAGCCTCTCAAACGCTTGTCGTTTTCGCCCTCGAGGACGAGGCGCGCGACCATTTTAACGACTTCCCCCGCCTCTACTGCGGCGTGGGAAAAGTCAACGCCGCCTATCGCCTGACGCGGCGGCTGGCCGAATGGCGCGCAAAGCGCGGCGATCAACCACGGTTGGTTCTCAACATGGGAACCGCAGGATCGTCCCACTTCAAGGCCGGAAGCGTCGTGAACTGCACGCATTTCATACAGCGCGACGTCGACGCCACCGCGCTCGGCCACCCCATGCACGTCATCCCTTTCGACGAAACGCCTCAAATCCTTAAAAACGGCCAACGCTTCGGCGCCCATCCGGAAGCCATCTGCGGCAGCGGCGACAGCTTTGTGACAAGCGGCAATATGGCTCACTGGAACGTCGTGGATATGGAGGCTTATGCGCTCGCCAAGGTTTGCTGGCTTGAAAACGTTCCTTTCGCCTGCCTCAAGTACATCAGCGACGGCGCGGACACGGACGCCGCCGGGTCGTGGCAGGAACAACTGGAAAAAACGGCTCAAAACCTTCGTTCGGTTCTGGACGAACTGCAAATGATCGCCGTTTGAAATCCTGAATCGCCGATGGAATCATCGCGGCAAAAAGTTTTTGCTAAGACCGTACATGCAAATCCCTTTCTAACATGTTGGAATGAATCTGTTTTTCATGTGCGCCGCAAAAACCCTTTGTCGCAATCGAATCCATTTTCACGGCATAAAAATCTAACCGACTGAATTTCTTTGTGGATTGGACGTCAGAACGCTTGCAAGAATCAAACGAAAGGATTCATATGTTGGCGCGACGTGCACGCGATTCTCTTGCAGGAGGAAGTCTATGATCAATTTGTCCATGGCCGAACCGGATAATCTTCTCCATCCACGCATTTCCGTGGTTGGCGTCGGTGGCGCCGGTGGCAACGCCATTAACAACATGATCCGCTCGAATCTGGAAGGCTGCGACTTTATCGCGGCCAACACGGATTCGCAGGCCCTTGCTCAATCGCTCGCGGCGCGAAAAATCCAGCTGGGCGTAAACCTTTCGCGCGGCCTCGGCGCAGGATCGAAACCCGAAGTCGGCCGCGCCGCCGCGGAAGAACAGCTCCCCGACATCCTCGCGCTTCTTGAAGGCTCCGACATGCTTTTCGTCACCGCCGGCATGGGCGGCGGCACGGGCACAGGCGCCGCGCCGGTCATCGCCCGCGCCGCCCGCGAAAGCGGAATCCTGACCGTCGGCGTCGTCACGAAGCCTTTCCATTTCGAAGGCAGCCATCGCATGCGTCAGGCCGAAGGCGGCATCGCCGAGCTTCAGCAATACGTCGATACGCTCATCGTCATCCCGAACCAGAACCTCTTCCGCATCGCGAACGAGCGCACGACGTTCGCCGAAGCTTTCCGTCTGGCGGATGAAGTGCTGCATTCGGGCGTGCGCGGCATCACCGATCTTATGGTCATGCCCGGCTTCATGAATCTCGACTTCGCCGACGTGAAGACGGTCATGGGCGAAATGGGCAAGGCCATGATGGGCACCGGCGAATCCGAAGGCGACAACCGCGCCATTCGCGCCGCCGAAGCCGCCATCTCCAACCCGCTGCTCGACGACATCTCGATGAAGGGCGCGAGGGGTGTGCTTATCAATATCACGGGCGGTCTCGATATGACCCTGTTCGAGGTCGATCAGGCCGCAAACCGCATCCGCGAGGAAGTCGATCCCGAAGCCCAGATCAAGGTCGGCTCGACTTTGGGCGAAGCGCTCGAGGGACGCATCCGCGTTTCCGTCATCGCCACGGGTATCGACGCCGCGCTGGCCGAACAGCAAAAACAACGCTCAACGACCACATCGGCGCAAGCCCCTGTTCGCATTGTCACCGAACCGCCGCGCCGCGCCGCCGTCGCCACGGCGCCGAAAGCCCCGGCCGCGCCTCCGCAACAGGCCGCTCCGGCAGCCGCCGCGCCACAGCCGCAGCAAAGCGTCAACATCTCGACCTCTTACTTCGCCATGCCGACGGCGGTAACGCCGCAGATAGTGGCCCAGCAGCAAGCGGCCGCCGAAGAACCCGAAGCGCCCATCGAGGTCGCGCCGCCCGTCGCCGAAGAAAGCCCGAAACCGGCTCCGGCCACGGTCGCGCGCCAGCCCGAGAAACAGGCATCGGCGCCCGCGTCCTATACCTCTCCGCGCGCCACGGTTACGCAATCGCCGCTCCGCCAGCCCGTGCAGCGCACGATCCCGCCCGCTGCCACGCAGCGAAGCGATAACGCGCGTGGAGAAGGCGATATGCGGGTTACCCAGCTGACAACCGCCCCGGCGGCCGCATCCACGCATATCAACCATCGCTCTCAATCGCTGTTCCAGCGCATTACGGGTTTTGGCATGGTGCGGCCTTCCTCCGCGCGCGAGGCCGAGGAAGCCGAGATGGAGGTCATCGAGGCGGCCCAGGCGCGCCTGAGCGTCTATCCTGCCGACCGCCCTGCCATCTCCGGCGAGTCACAAGACATGCTTGACATACCCGCATTCCTTCGGCGGCAGACGAACCACTAATAATCATCAGAATCGTTACGAAAGAGAGCGCGTCTCAGGCCGCTCTCTTTTTCTTTTTTTATCAATCGCTTGCTAATGTAACAAAGCGTAACCACTCTTGAATTTCTTTTATTAACCCTAAGGAATACAAAAGCTAAGTCTTTGATTCGAAAGAAAAGCGTTTATGTGCCCCTTTGACCATTCTCCCATGACGAAAATCGGCGTAGCCACTGGCTCAAGCGTTGCTACCGCCCAGCGCACGTTGAGCGGCGCCGTACAATGCACGGGTATCGGCGTTCACTCCGGCGAAAAGGTCACTATGCGCCTTTTGCCCGCCGAACCGGACACCGGCATCGTCTTTATCCGCACGGACCTTATGAACGGAGCCCGTTCGATCCACGCGCGCTGGGATCATGTCGTCGATACGCAGCTTTGCACCGTCGTCGGCAACGAACACGGCGGCAAGGTCGCCACGATCGAACATCTTATGGCCGCGCTGCGCGCCGCCGACGTCGATAACGTGACGATTGAAATCGACGGGCCGGAAGTTCCCGTTATGGACGGCAGCTCGGACGCCTTCGTTTTCCTCATCGAAATGGCAGGCGTCGCGGAACAGAACGCTCCGCGCCGCGATATCGTCGTTCTCAAACCCGTCGAAGTGGAATGCAACGGCAAACGCGCCAGAATCGCGCCGGCCGACGTCAGCAGATTCAGCTTCGACATCAAGTTCGATCAAAAGCTGATCCGTCACCAGCATTTCGATTTCGTTTTGACCCCCGGCGGGTTCAAGAAGGAAATAGGCCGCGCGCGCACCTTTGGCTTTTACGAGGAAGTCGACCGGTTGCAGCGTCTCGGCTTCGCGCGCGGCGGCTCGCTCCGAAACGCGATTGTCATCAAGGGCGACGCCGTGTTGAACGAAGAAGGCCTCCGTTACGAGGACGAATTTGTCCGCCACAAAGTCCTCGACGCCATCGGCGACCTCGCGCTGGCGGGAGCCCCCGTGCACGGACACTTCGAAGGCAACTGCTCGGGCCATGCCCTTAACAACAAGTTGTTGAGAGCTCTCTTCGCCGACCCTACATCTTGGCGCTTTGCCTGAGACTCAACGCGAAATATTATTTCATTTGTTAACCATAAACCCTAAATATGGTTAACAGAACCTCGATTCGAAGAATTGTATGTTATTGATTTTGCTTAGAAAACAATTACGCTGCGTGAAAGTTTTGTAATATTCCCTAATAAATGGTATATACTTACTCATGTCAGGCAGGCGACCCTGGCAATAAGTGGCGGGCGAAAGCCAGTCATTTCCCTTTCGCAACAAACCTTTGGGCGCGTCAGCAGCTAAGGCGCGGCGGGGTTTCTTGTAAAGAGAAAGGGGCCCACTTTTTGTCACGATTGTCTGTTAGGCAATCTCGTTCCGGTGCGCAATTGTTTTTCTTCAGCGGGGGTTCAATCAACATGGCAGAAAAGTTGGAATTCAAAAAAGGCGATTTCGTCGTATATCCGGCGCATGGCGTGGGGCGCGTTGAAGGCGTTGACAGCTACGCTGTCTCGGGCCAAAGCGTTTCACTGTATTCGATCATGTTCGAGCAGGATCGCATGCGCCTCAAGGTTCCCGTCAGCAAGGCGAAGACATCGGGTCTCCGACGCCTGAGCTCGCGCGACCGCATCAAGGAAGCGCTGTCGACGCTTCAGGGCAAATCGAAGATCCGCCGCGTGATGTGGAGCCGCCGCGCGCAGGAATATGAATCAAAGATCAATTCGGGCGATCCGGTCTCCATCGCCGAGGTTGTGCGCGATCTGCATCGCGGCGTCGACCAGCCGGAGCATTCGTACAGCGAACGCCAGATTTATCAGGCGGCGCTGGAACGTCTGGCGCGTGAGCTGGCCGCGGTCGAAAAGATCGACCAGACAAAGGCTACGCTGAAGCTGGAAGGCGTGCTCACCAAAGACCGCGAGAAGCGGGCCGCGTAATTCTTGACCATAGCCGTCAATAAACTACCGGGCGGGGGCAACCCCGCCCCAGACTGCTGACAAACCCCGGTATTTTCATACTGGGGTTTGCTTTTGGTATCGAAGAATGAAGGATGGGAATAGAGTGAGGGTCGGCCTCACCATGCCGCCAAGGGATAGGGCGCGGCGGTTAAAGCGAGAGCCATTTTCTTGATATTCTGGGCGGGGCAACCCCGCCTTTTTTTCGCCGATGCCCTTGAAGACGATTTGCTCACCGCTCCCGTCCAGGTACGGTTTGGCGGTAAGCAAAAGCGATCCCGGAAAAACATCGTATTTGGCAATAACGGAATCGACGAAGCCGCTGTTCTGCATCTACTCAAGCGAAGTGTCGATCAAACGGGTTTCTGTTTTGTTCCGCTTTCCCGTCCCTAGCCAGCCAATCAATCCGCGTGTATAACAAACTGTGGGTATCTTGTCACAAACACCTACAAAATGTTGCGTCATGGGTGATTCGTGTGTCATTGAGGGGTCAGAGGTTCTTGCCATGCTCTCCAACAGTGAAAAATTCGTCGATCTGGGCACGCCGCGCCGCGTTTGGGCCGTTGCCGCCATCCATAGCGACTGCGACAGGCTGATGACGCTTCACGACCATTTGGCGGCGCGATTCGCGGTCAACGACCGCCTTGTCTATCTCGGCAATTACCTTGGCGCCGGGGCGCGCGACAATACGGCCGTTCTGGACGAATTGCTCGCCTTTCGCGCCGCCCTTCTCTCCAAGCCCGGCATGGAAACCAGCGACATCGTTTATTTGCGCGGACCAGCCGAGGAATCGTGGCAACGCTTGCTGCGTTTGCAGTTCGCGCCCGTTCCCGCGCATACACTTGAAAAATACCTTGAAGCCGGGGTCGAAGCCTATCTGCGACTCTACGGCATCAGCCTGAGCGACACCAAGGCCATCGCGCGCGCCGACAGCGTCACCATCACGCGCTGGACGAACCAGCTTCGAGTCACGCAGCGTCTCGCGCCCGGCCACGAGCCCTTCATGAACGGCATGCGCCGCGCAGCCATTACAAGGCCGCCCCAATCCGGCGCGCAGCGCCTGTTGTTCGTCCCGGCAAGCTTCGACTCGGGGAGATCGCTTGAAGATCAAGCGGACGCGCTTTGGTTCGGCACCAATCCTTTTCACATCCCCGAACGAAGCCAACCCCTGTACAGCCGCATCGTTCGCGGCCTCGATACGGCTCGCGGCGGAGTCCAGACGGAAGGCGCGGCCGTGACGCTGGACGGCGGATGTGGCCGAGGCGGACCGCTCGTTTGCGGCTGTTTCGACGCCTTCGGCAAGCTGGCTGAAATTATCGCCGTCGGCGGCCAGGGCGCGGTCGAATCCATGCCTTACGACAAGGAGGATCGCGCACAAACGCCCCATATCGAGCCACGCCCCGTTTCCGATTACTGGACGGGCCAAATGGCGGCATCGGCATAGTTTTATTGCCGCACTCGACGCTTCCCGCCTTCTGGGCTATCACCATGTCCTTGTCTTGCAAGGTTTATGGATATGCCAGGAAAAACACAGACGAATTCTTCGAACGTTTTTGACGCGCTGGACCAGCTTCACGATCTTGTCGGCAAGGCGTTGAAAGCCGGGGCGAGCGACGCCGATGCGGTTTTGGCGGATGCGACGGCCCTGTCCGTCAGCTGGCGAGGCGGAAAGCTGGAGTCCCTTGAACAGACGGAAACCGGCGACCTTGGCTTGCGGGTTTTCATCGGCAAAAAGCAGGCGATCGTTTCCACAACCGACCGTCGCGAGGCGACATTGAACGAACTTGTCGAACGCGCCGTAGCGATGGCAAAAGCCGCGCCGGAAGATATTCATTGCGGACTGGCCGGGCCGGACGAAATCGCCAGGGATTGGCCCGTCCTTGAACTGGCCGACGATTGCACCGTCGATGCCCCCGCCCTGATCGCCCGGGCGCGCGAAGCCGAAGAAGCCGCGCTTTCCGTCAAAGGCGTCACGCAATGCGAAAGCACCGACGCCAGCGCCAGCCGGTCTACGGTCGTTCTGACCGCCAGCAACGGTTTCGCCGGGCACTACCGCCGCACGCATTACGGCGTCAGCGCCGCCGCGCTGGCCGGTGAAGGCCTGAATATGCAACAGGATTACGATTACAGTTACTGCGCCTTTCAATCGGACCTCCGGCAAGCCTCTGACGTTGGCCGCAAGGCGGGCGAGCGCGCCGTGGCCCATTTGGGCGGACGCAAGATGCCGACGGGTTCTTTCCCCGTCGTTTTCGATCCGCGCGAAGCCAGCAGCTTGCTGCATCATCTGGCCAGCGCCATATCCGGCGCGAGCGTCGCGCGCGGCACGAGCTTTTTGAAAGACTTTCTCGGCAAGGCCGTATTCCCCGGGACAGTCACGATCACCGACGATCCGTTCCGCGCGCGCGGGATTCGTTCGCACGCTTTCGACGGCGAAGGACTCCTGCCCGCCAGACATAAGATCGTCGACAAAGGCGTGTTGACGACGTGGCTTCTCGATTTGCGTTCGGCCCGCCAGCTCAAGATGAAAAGCACCGGCCACGCCAGCCGCGGCGCGGGCAGCGTTCCCGCGCCTTCGCCAAGCAATATGTATATTGAAGCCGGCGCGCTCAGTCCGCAGGAACTGATTAAGGATATCAAGCAGGGTTTTTACATCTCGGAGTTGATGGGCATGGGCGTCAACGGCGTGACGGGCGATTACAGCCGCGCCGCGCGCGGATTCTGGATCGAGAACGGCCACATCGCGTTTCCGGTCGACGAAATGACAATTGCCGGAAACCTTAAGGAGATGTTCCTTCACATGTCCCCGGCAAACGATCTGGAATTTCTTTATGGCCTCGACTCCCCGACGCTTCGCGTCGAAGGCATGACGGTAGCGGGAGTTTGACAGATGTCCGGCGGCAAAAACCCGGAAACCGGTCCCTTGCCAACCGCGATGTTCCGGCGGGAATCGGACTCGCCGCCGAACGTCCTGCGTTTCCGCACGATCTGGATTTCGGATTTCCATCTGGGCACGCCGGGATGCCAGGCCGACGCGCTCCTCGATTTTCTCAAATATACGGAATCCGATTATTTGTATCTTGTGGGCGATATCATCGACGGCTGGCAGCTTAAAAAACACTGGCACTGGCCGCAAGCGCACAACGACATTGTCCAGAAAGTGCTTCGCCGCGCCCGCAAAGGCTGCCGAATCTTTTACGTTCCCGGCAATCACGACGAAGCCGCGCGCGATTTTTGCGGCCTCTATTTCGGCGGCGTCCTTGTGAGCAACGAAGCCATCCACACCACCGCATCGGGGCAAAAACTTCTCGTTCTCCATGGCGACAGCTTCGACGCCGTCATGGTTTACGCCAAATGGCTCGCTATGCTGGGCGATACGGCCTATACGTTCGCCCTGAAGGTCAATACTCTTTTCAACACGATCCGCCGCAAGTTCGGCCTTTCCTACTGGTCGTTATCCGCGTTCCTCAAACGCAAGGTCAAGAAAGCCGTCGAATACATCGGCGTCTATGAAAGGTTTATCGCCGACGCGGCGCGGCGCTACCGCGTGGACGGAGTCGTGTGCGGCCATATTCACAGCGCCGAAATACGCATGATCGGCAACGCGCTTTATTGCAACGACGGCGACTGGGTCGAATCCTGCACCGCCCTTGTCGAGGACATGGACGGCGCGTTGCGCATTATCAATTGGGTGGAGGAGCGGGAAAAGCTTCCTGGGCTTGCGCCGCTATCGCCTGAATCATGAAAATTTTGATCGTCTCGGACTCCTGGCATCCGCAAACCAACGGGGTCGTTCGCACGCTGGAGGCCACCGAAGACGCGCTCCGCCATATGGGGCATGAGGTTTTTATCGCCGGGCCGGATGCGTCGCGCCGGTGCATCTTTCCTTTGCCCACCTATCCCGGCATCAAGCTTGAGTTCTTTGCGCGCAAGCGAATGATGAAGATTTTTAACGATTATAAACCGGAACTCATCCACATCGCCACCGAAGGGCCTTTGGGATGGACGGCGCGGAACCTTTGCCTGCGTTCGGGGCTTCCTTTCACCACATCCTACCACACGCGTTTTCCGGAATACATCGAGGCGCGCTCGCCACGCGTTCTCAGGCGCGGCGGCAAGGCCATGGCTTATGCCTATTTGCGCCGTTTCCATGCGCCTTCGGCGGCGGTGATGGTGGCGACGGATTCCATCGAAAAAGACCTGCATCAACGCCGCTTTCATCGTATCGTCCGCTGGTCGCGCGGGGTCGACACCAACCTTTTCCGGCCCTATAGAAAGGATCTGGATGCTTATGCGGAACTTCGGCGCCCCATCCTTCTTTATGTGGGCCGCGTCGCCGTCGAAAAAAACATTCCCGCTTTTTTGGCGTTGAAAACCACGGGAAGCAAGGTCGTCGTGGGCGACGGGCCGGGTCTTGCCAGCTTAAGGGCGCAATTTCCCGAGGTCCTTTTTACCGGAAACTTGTCAGGCGAAAAGTTGGCGCGTCATTACGCCGCCGCCGATCTTTTCGTTTTTCCATCAACCTCGGATACTTTCGGTCTTGTGTTGCTTGAAGCGTGCGCGTCGGGCCTCCGGGTGGCCAGCTATCCGGCCCCCGGCCCTGTCGATATCTTTGCCGATCCGGCAACGCAATCATTCGCCGTTCTCAACGCCAATCTCCAGCGGGCCGTCGATGAGGCGCTGCGCTTGCCGGGCAATCCGGAAACGCCGAGGCAATTTGCCGGGCGGTTTTCGTGGGAAAAATGCACGGAACAATTTTTCATGCACCTTCAGGCCCGGACGCCCGAGGCCATCAAACGCCTTACCCGCATACGGGAATGGCTGAAAAACTGGTGGAAACATTGATTGCCGACCGCCCAGAGCACAGGGTAGATTAAGTTATGGCCAAACCGACCACCCATTTCGTCTGTCAAACCTGCGGCGCTTCGTCGGCCAAGTGGGCCGGAAAATGCGAGGCCTGCGGCGCGTGGAATTCGCTGGCCGAAGAAGCCGTTACGGAAGGTCCGCCGAAGGGACTGAGCGGCGGCGCGAAACACAAAAAAGGCCATCGGATCGCTTTCGTGCCCTTAAAGGGCGTCGAGCGCGCCCTGCCCCGGCGTTTATCCGGCATCGGCGAGTTCGATCGCGTCGTTGGCGGCGGTCTTGTGCCGGGATCGGCCACGCTCGTCGGCGGCGATCCGGGCATCGGCAAATCCACCCTTTTGTTGCAAGTCATATGCAAACTCGCCGCGCAAAACCGCGTAGCCTATATTTCCGGCGAAGAAGCCATCGATCAGGTGCGCCTGCGCGCCGCGCGGCTGGGCGTCGCCGAAGTCAACTGCGAACTCGCCAGCGCCACGTCCATCCGCGACATCGTGGCCAGCATCGATCACACGGACGCCCCCGATATCCTCGTCATCGATTCCATCCAGACGATGTACGTGGACACAATCGACAGCGCGCCCGGCACCGTGGCGCAGGTGCGCACCTCCGCGCAGGAACTCATCCGCACCGCTAAAAAACGGGGCTTTTCCGTTATTCTTGTCGGCCATGTCACAAAGGAAGGCATGATCGCCGGTCCGCGCGTGCTTGAGCATATGGTCGACACCGTCCTTTATCTTGAAGGCGAACGCGGGCATCAGTTCCGCATCCTTCGTGCCGTCAAAAACCGCTTCGGCCCGACGGACGAAATCGGCGTCTTTGAGATGACGGACAAGGGCCTGCTGGAAGTTCATAACCCTTCGGCGCTTTTTCTCGCCGACCGGCGCGGAGATACGTCCGGCGCGGCGGTGTTCGCCGGCATGGAGGGTACGCGACCCGTGCTCGTGGAAGTTCAGGCTCTTGTCGCGCCTACGTCCTACGGGACACCACGCCGCGCCGTCATCGGCTGGGATAACGGAAGGCTGGCCATGGTTTTGGCGGTTTTGGAAGCTCGATGCGGCGTTACCTTCAGCAACGCGGATGTTTATCTGAATGTGGCGGGAGGGTTGCGCATAACGGAACCTGCGGCTGATTTGGCTGTCGCCGCCGCCCTTCTCTCGGCGCTGACGGGGGAACCCGTACCTGCCGAAGCGGTTGTGTTTGGCGAAATCGGGCTTTCCGGCGAAGTCCGGCGCGTCTCACAGCCGGAAATCAGGCTTAAGGAAGCCGCCAAGCTCGGCTTCAACCAAGCCATCATGCCCAAGACGGATAACGGACGGAAACAGGGAACCAACACGCCAATTAAGCGAATCGAAATCGACCGGCTGGGTGAGCTTTTGCCTCTGTTTCAGGCCGCGCCTCGCGCCAAAAGGGCTTAGCTAAGGAACCCCTTAACATTCCCGCGATCTATGCTAAACAGTGCCTGCCTTCAGCGTGAGGTGCCATGGATCCTTCTACTCTCAATACGGTCGATCTGGTCGTCATAAGCGTGATCGCGCTTTCCGGCATATTTGCGTTCAAGCGCGGTTTGGTGAGGGAGGTTTTCTCGCTCGGCAGCTGGATCGCCGCCGCCTATATCGCGGCCAGATATTACCAGGATATCCAGCCGTGGATGAAGGAGCACTACCTTAAAAAAGACCTTGCCGCCCAGGCCGCTTCGGCGGTGGCGCTGTTCTGCGGCACGCTGATCGTCCTGATCCCCATCGGCAACTACCTTGTCGGCATCATCAAGGGCCCGACTATGACGACTCTCGACCGCTCGCTCGGGTTCGTTTTCGGTCTTTTACGAGGCGCTCTTGTCTTGTCGCTCGTCTATCTTTGCTTCCTTTGGGCATGGCCGAACAAGGAAGAGCAGCCCAGGTGGCTTTCCGAAGCAAAAACAAAGCCGTTTCTGGTATACAGCGCCGAAGTCGTGAAGAGCTTCATTCCCAAAGACGATCAGGAGAAGGCCGCCGAGGAAGTCCTCAAAAGCCGCGAGGCCGCCGAGAAAGCCGTCGAGGACGCCGAACATCTCGATATTATCTCGACGCCCGTTCCAAAAGCGGATAGGGATGCGGAGGTAGGATCGCCCGTTTATGACAATACCAACAGCGAAAGAATGGATGAAATCATAGACCGGAACAACGAATAATGACTTTGACAACAAACCCTTTTGACGACGACAAGCTTCGCGAAGAATGCGGCGTATTTGGCATCATTAAATCCGACTCTGCTGCCGCCATGACCGCCCTCGGTCTTCATGCGCTCCAGCATCGCGGACAGGAAGCCGCTGGCATCGTAAGTTTCGACGGCGAGCATTTCCGCTCACATTACGCGCTCGGCCATGTCGGCGACAACTTCGGCACGGAAACCGTGATCAGCCGCCTTGTCGGCACAGCCGCCATCGGCCATGTCCGCTATTCAACGACGGGCGAAACGGCCTTGCGCAACGTCCACCCCCTCTTTGCGGATTTCGATTTCGGCGGTTTCGGCCTTGCGCATAACGGCAATCTTACGAACGCCTATACGCTGCACAAACAGCTTGTCAGCCGTGGCTGCCTTTTCCGCTCCACGACGGACACGGAAGTTATCATCCATTTGATGGCCCTTGCGTCCAAAGGCAACGTCGTCGACCGTTTTATCGAAGCGCTTAAACAGGTTCAAGGCGCCTATTCGCTCGTGGCGTTGGCGAAAAACCTGCTTATCGGGGCGCGCGATCCGTGGGGCGTTCGACCTCTCGTTCTCGGACGCCTTGGTGACGCGTGGGTTCTGGCGAGCGAGACCTGCGCGTTGGACATCATCGGCGCGTCTTTCGAGCGCGACGTCGAACCGGGCGAGGTTATCGTCCTCGACGGCCACGGCATGCAAAGCCTTAGACCTTTTGCCAAAGTGCCGCGCCGTTTCTGCATTTTCGAATACATCTATTTCGCGCGCCCCGACTCCATGCTTGAAGGTCATTCGGTTTACGAAGCCCGCAAGCAAATCGGCATCGAGCTAGCGAAAGAGTCGCCCGTGGAGGCTGATATCGTCGTGCCCGTGCCGGATTCCGGCATTCCCGCCGCCATCGGTTTTGCCCAGCAAAGCCAATTGCCTTTCGATCTCGGCATCATTCGCAACCACTATGTCGGACGCACCTTCATTCAGCCGACGGACCGCATTCGCCATCTGGGCGTGAGGCTGAAACACAACGCGAACCGCCGTTTTATCGAAGGCAAGCGCGTGGTGCTGGTGGATGACTCCATCGTTCGCGGCACGACATCCACTAAAATCGTCGAAATGGTCCGCGCCGCCGGCGCGCGCGAAGTGCATATGCGCATCTCAAGCCCACCGACGAAGCACAGTTGCTTTTACGGCATCGACACGCCGCAGAAGGAGAAGTTGCTTGCGCACAACTACACCGTTGAGAAAATGACCCGTTTCATCGGCGCGGACAGCCTTTCCTACATCTCCATCGACGGCCTTTATCGCGCACTGGGCGAAGCGAGGCGCAACGGAGACATTCCTCAATATTGCGACGCCTGTTTCAGCGGCAAATACCCCATCGCGCTGACGGACCTCGATTCAAACGAACTCCAGGGTCAATTGTCGTTCCTCAAGGTACGGAAGATGGGGGAATAGAAGAGCCTTCAAAGAAAGCCGTATTCTGAAGGCTTCATTTCTTTTCAAACGGATTATCGCCCTTGCGCAGCATCCATCGTATAGGCACGCCGGAGAGCTTGAACGTCTTGCGCAAGCCGTTCGTGAGAAAGCGCGTATAGCTGTCCGGTAAATCCACCGGTTTGTTGACCCACACGACAAACGTGGGCGGACGGCTTTTGATTTGAGTCATGTAACGCAGCTTGACTCGCCTTCCCGACACAATCGGCGGCGGATGACCGGCCTGCATGCCTTCCAACCAACGGTTAAGCTGTCCGGTTGAAATGCGTTTGTTCCACGTCTCGTAAATATGGCTAACTTCCTTCATAAGTTTGTCGAGGCCCTCGCTTTTCAGCGCCGAAATCGGCACGACGGGCACGCCCGCGACCTGCGCCAGCGACACTTCAACCTTGACCCTAATCATACGCAAAACAACCGGTTTTTCCTTAACCTGATCCCATTTGTTCACGGCAAGAACAAGCGCGCGGCCCTCTTCCGCCACATGCTGGGCGATCGTGTAATCCTGCTTGTCAAAAGGCTTTTCCGCGTCGAGCACAAGGATCACGACATGCGCAAGCCGGATGGCGCGCAGCGTTTCCTGCGTGCTGATTTTTTCGAGCTTTTCCTCAATCCGCGCGCGGCGGCGAAGGCCTGCCGTATCGACAAGCCGGACCGGCTTGCCGTTGTACGTCCATCCCACATGGATCGCGTCGCGCGTCAAGCCCGGCTCCGGCCCCGTTAGCATCCGGTCTTCGCCGACAAATTGGTTGATCAGCGTCGACTTACCCGCGTTCGGGCGCCCCACGACGGCAATGATAAGATGCTTTTCGTCCGTTTCCTTACCGGCGTCATCCGCGCTCGCGCCGGAATGACAAAGCGGCGATAACAACTCATACAACTCCGCCATGCCTTCGCCGTGCGCGGCGGAAATGGGCAGGATGTTGTCGAATCCGAGCGTGGCCGCTTCGTCATAACCGTCGGGAAGTTTCGGCCCCTCGCATTTATTCACCAGAAGAATGACCGGCCTACCGGTTTTACGGATTTCGCGCGCGATAAATTTGTCGTCTGCAGCAAGACCCTCGCGCCCGTCGATCATAAGAAGGACCGCATCCGCTTTCAGAAGCGCTTCCTTGGTTCGTTCGGCCGTGCGAGCCGCAAGGCTTCCCTTGGGGCGGCGGTCCTCAAGGCCCGCCGTGTCCAGAAGCCGGAAGCGAAGATCGAACAGCTTGCCCACTCCTTCCCGCCAGTCGCGAGTCACGCCCGGCTTGTCATCGACAAGCGCCATCGCCTTGCCCACCAACCGGTTGAACAGAGTCGATTTGCCGACATTGGGCCGGCCCGCGATGGCAAGCGTAAGGGGCATGGTTTCCGCGCCGTTTCACCACAGGCCTATAGCATAAAACGGCTATCCTGCAACGCGGGACTGAAAAAACTTGCGCGTTATGGAAGATAAGGTCAAACCGTGCCCGAATAGAGCATCCCGGTTTCGGCGTTTTCTTCGGTCCTGGCTCCGGCGCTATCGGGATGTGTGAGGGTGTAAATCCGGTCCGCCTTTGCGGGATCCGGTGCCGTTGTTGTCACTTTCTGCGTCCCGTCCATATAAACAATCGTTGTCGTAACGGAACCATCTTTATTCGCGACCTTCGTTTCGCTTTCGATTTCCGTCGACGAACCGCTGCTTGAGCTGCTTGAGCCGCTCGAGGCGCTGCCGCCCGGCGCAGCCGAAGCCGAGGAGGCCGCCTCTGCGTTCGACGCGGTCCCGCCGTCTATCGTAGAAGATTCCGTCTGATCCTCCGTCACAGCGCCCTGAGCGGTAAACGAGGTCGTAGTTGCCGTACTCATGGCGCTTGCGATGCTGTCAATCGTTGTCATTTCCCCTCCTTGCTGGCCAACCGGCACCTGCCGTTGACGTTCTCTTCAAACCCTCAATCGTTCGCGCAATTATCAGTCTTCGCGTGTCCGTTTGCAGACGCGCGATGGATTGTCCGCAACTGGACCCAGATTCCATCCCTGTTCCATCGCCGAAAACGTTGATAGACCGTAATCCACTTTCCGTATTTTTCGGGCAGTTCGCGCCATGGCGCGTTCGTATGAAAGCGCCACAAAATTCCGTTTACGATTTGACGGTTGTCGATGGCCGGACGGCCCTGACGTCCGCGCTCGCGCGGCAAAATGTCCTTAATGCTATCCCAATCCGATTCGCTTAAATCTTCAAAAGCCAAAAGCGCCTCCTTTGCGTCAAAACGGTCAAGGTCCGCTTTATACACGCAGAGACAGGGCCATTCCTGCGCTCATAAGAGCACTAATCGCCAAACGGTATGACGTTTTTTAAAAAGGTATTCACTTCAAGGCGGTAAGCTGCCCATCGTCGCTCAAAACGAACATCGCGCCTCCGGCTGCAATCGGGGGAATGTAGAATGCTTTTGAAACTTCGGCATCGTACAGAAAATCGCCGTTTTCGGGATTGAAAGAACCTATATGTCCCAAGGAGTTAGTCAGCCAAAGCTTCCCGCCGGCCAGCAAGGGCCCCCACCAGAAGACTGGTGTTGAATCGCGGTCTTCAGGATCTTCGAGTTTTTGCAAGGACTTGATCCATATGATCCGGCCCCTTTCGCGGGTCAGGGCGATCAACTCATTATCGTTGCTCAGAACAAAGACCGTATCGCCCGCGATCAGGGGCGTATTGATGCCTCCCACATCCGCTTCCCAAACCCGGTCGCCTGTCCGCTGGTCGATGGCCGCCATGCGCCCGCTGTGGCTTATCGCGTAGACCCGTCCCCTGTCGATGACCGGCAGACCCCGGATATCGGCAATGGCAGGCAAGGCCCCGACAAGCTCCGGCACAGCCAAAACGTCTGTCCATGCCATCCGGCCATTCTGGGCCCTGAGATTGAAAATTTCGCCGGAACTATAGGCCACGACAACGCTGTCTCCCATAGCTGCAGGACTGGAAGCCCCCATAAGCGTCGCGCTTTCGGCAATACCGTTATGGTGCCACAGTTTTTCGCCTGTTTTGGAGGCAAGCGCTGTGAGTTCGTTATCGATGCCAACGACGAAAACCCTATCTTCCGCAACGGTCGGCGCGGCCCGGAACGGCTTCCCAACCGTTTTACGCCAGGTCAAACTTCCATCCTTAGCCTTGAGAGAAACGACTTCGCCGAAACCTGTTGTCACGTAAAGCGCGCCACCCGCCGCGCAAATACCGCCGCTCATAGCCCTGTCGTCGCTCTCCGGCGGGGTCGTGTCGAATTCCCACAGCCGTTCCCCATCGGCGGCGGAGAAAGCCGTGACCAGCCCTCGCGCATCCAGCGTGAACACCCTCCCGCCGCTAACGACGGGAAGCGAAAGAAGCTTGTAATAACCGCCCGAACCGCGGCCTATGTCCGCGCGCCAGATTTCTTCCGGCTGGGACGCCAGTTCCGCATGTATGAGAGAATGTTCGGCATTTCCTCCCGCTTGCGGCCAGTCCCTGTTCGCGACGGTTGGCGGCATTACGGGTTTGACGTCGCTGACTTCGCTGTCCGGAGCCAACTTACGGGAAGCCTGCATGACGGCAATTCTTTCGCCCGTAACTTTTTCTTTTTCCGATTCGGAATCGCCGAACAGCGATTCACACCCGGCCAGCGCCATGAGCAAAACGATGAGAACGAAACGGCCGAGCCTTAAGCGATCGCAACGCATACGGTCAAATCCCCTCATTCAGCCAGCGCAGCATATCGCCCGAACGCTGGGCAATGGATGACGGCGCTTCCTTGTCCAGAGACAATTCCTCAAAAAGCTTTTTGGCTTTTTCCCTGTCGTCCGCCTTCAGCGCCAAATGCGCGCTAAATTCCCTGGCGGTAAAGCGCCACGCGCTGTCCTTCAATAACGGCTCAAGCCGCACCTGAAGCGCCGCCGGATCGCCCTCGTCCATCCGGATCTGAACGGCCAGAAGGTCCGCCAGCTGGCGGAAGGATCGCTCGACATTCGCGTCGCGGGCCAACTCGTCGTATATTGCGACGGCCCGATCCGCATCGCCTTCCTGCAGCGCAAGATTGGCCGCGTTCAGTCGCGCCAAAAAGTTATGCGCCTCGCCGCCGTGCGCGCGGGCGAATTCCTCAAGCGCCGCGACACCGGCGCCTTTGTCCGTGGCGGTTTTGCCAAGCAGTTCCACAAGCCCCGCCGTGGCCGTCTGCTCGGTGCGAACCCGATAGGTCCGCCAGCCCGAAATGGCCGCCGTCAACAGCACGATAAAAAGGACAACGCCAAGAATAATATTGCCGTAACGTTTCCATAGCGCCTCGATCCTCTGGCGCTGGAGATCTTCCTCGATTTCTTGAAACAGATTGTGATTGGTCATATGGTCATTCCCAGTTAAAGCGAACCGCCCTAAAGTCTTAAAGAAGTGCCGGGCAAGGCGCAAGCATCGCCCTAAGTCGTGGTAAAAAAATGGCAAATAAACCTATAATAGCCCTAACGGACGCCATCATCTTTACGGGCGAAGCCTTTGTGGACGGCCATTCTCTGATCTTGCGGGACGGGTTTGTGGCGGATATTGCCGCCAACGGCCATATCCCCGGTGAGGCGCACAAGTCTTCCTGCCGGGATAAAATACTCGCTCCCGGGTTTATCGATTGCCAAGTCAACGGTGGCGGCAACGTGCTTTTCAACGCCACCCCCACGGCGGAAGCGGTCATCGCCATTACGCAAGCGCATCAAAAGAGCGGCACGACGCGCCTTTTACCGACCTGCATCAGCGATACGTTCAGTGTCATGCAGCAAGCACTGATGGCAACCCGGAAAGCGCGGCAGCAACACGCCGGTATTCTCGGCATCCATTTTGAGGGACCGCATTTGAATCCCGATAGACGGGGCGCTCATCCGTTAGCGCCTCTTCGCGATCCGACACCGGATGATTTAAGCCTATACCGTCCTGAAGATGATGAAATCATTCTTTTGACACTCTCACCTGAACGCGTTGCGCCGGATCAAATTCGCCAACTCCGTTCTCAGGGCGCCATCCTATCGCTCGGCCATACGGACGCCGATCACGCAGCCATCCATGCCGCGCTCGATGTCGGCGCGACGGGCTTTACACATCTGTTCAACGCCATGGGCCAATTGAGCGCCCGTGCGCCCGGCCCCGCCGGCGCCGCACTGGATGATCGCGACAGTTGGTGCGGCCTTATTGCGGACGGCATACACGTCAGCGCGGAAATGATCCGCCTCGCGCTGCGCGCCAAGACGCCGGGGAAAATCTTTCTCGTCAGCGACGCGATGCCTCCCGCCGCGAGCGACAAACCTCAATCTTTCAGGCTTGGCGACGAAATCATTCGCGTTGAAGACGGACGTTGCCTGAATGGCGAAGACTGTTTGGCAGGATCGACAATAACACTCGGTGACGCTGTGCGTTATTGCATTAAGCGGATCGGGATCGAACCCGAGGAAGCCTTTCGCATGGCGTCGACATATCCGGCGGCGTTTTTGGGACTGGACAAACTCGGCAAATTGCTGCCGGGCTACCGGGCCGACATCGTCGCCTTAAGCAACGACTTCTCGCCGACAACGGTTTGGATCGATGGGGTGAGGCAAGAATATTGAAACCCGAAAGTACCCGTGAATCCGCACGCGCTATCAAAGAGTGAGCAAAATCATCGACCGAGTTGCGGGATCGCTTTTGCTGCCGTTTGGCCTGAAGCTTGTTTTTTCGGGGAGAATCTAAACCCGCCCCAGCCATGCCGCGCCGCGGACGCCGGCCAGAGGTCCATGCCGGGCTGGCGCGATTTTGGTTTTAATGCAAGAGACCACCGCGTAACGCCCCCAGCGTTTCGGCACTTCCTCATACAGCCCGGGCAACGAACACAAGCCGCCGCTGACGACGATAATATCCGGATCGAAAGTGTGAAGGATGACGGCCATCGCCTTGGCCACAACCTCGTAATAACGGTCCAGAACGCGCGACGCTTCGGCATCGCCTTTTTCCGTAAGGCTTGCGATTGTTTTGGCGTCCGCCTCTTTCCCGGTCATAAAAGCATAAAGCCGCGCAAGACCGCCGCCGCTTATGGACTTGTCGAGGCAGCCTTGCTGCTTGCAGCCGCACATTTCCAAAGGGCCGTCCGCTTCCTCCCGAAAAGGCAAAGGCAAATGCCCGATCTCGCCCGCCAGCCCATTCGCTCCTTCAAGGAGCCGTCCCTTACAAACGAACCCGCCGCCGACTCCCGTGCCGAGAACAAGGCCCAACACGCCGTTATATCCCGCTCCGGCGCCGTCAACGGCTTCGGCCAGCGTCATGCAATCGGCATCGTTGGCCAGATGAATGTTTCGATTCAATAGAGTTCCAAGGTCGTCGCGGAACGGCTTCCCGGCCAGAAAAGGCAGATTGGGGGCAATCACGGTACCGGCCTCTCGATCGATCCTTCCTGCAATGCCAACGCCTGCGGAACAGGTCGAAGCCCCTGTCACGCCGCTCAACTGCTTCACGAAATTGCAACAGCCGTTAAGAAAAGTCTTGTAGTCCTGCGGCGTGGGAACGACCATCTCGGCCAGCAACGCGCCATCGGGCGAAAATACGCCGCCCGCTATTTTGGTGCCGCCGATATCAAGGCCGATGCGATGCATGTTTGCCCATTCCTAACAATAGAATGAACATAACGACAGGAAAGGAAAAGGCCAACATTCGGGAGAAATGGCTTCGGAAATGCCGTTCGTTCCACGATCTGACGGAAAAATCGTCAATCGGTAGGCTCCGGCGCCACGCTATCCTCATGACGGCGTTTTTTGGATGGATTTTGCGGCCGAGGCCCCTGGAGCGGCTGGCTGGCCACCGTTTCAGGTAAAAGTCCTGAATAATTCGGGCGATTGGCTTGCGGAAAAGCGGAAGCTCCTTCCACGTTTTCGGGCAACCTTAAGAGCCTTTCGTGAGGTTCGCTTATCTCGCCTTTCGGTTCGTCGGCCGCCTCTTCCTCCTCCTTCGCCTTCTTTTTCGGTTTTGGTGTTGCGGAACCGGCCATGCCCACAACAATGGCTCCGGCGAGAAGAGCCGCCGTATCGTTATCTTCTTCTTTATTGATCTTCGTTTTCGGCATTTCTTCCTTTGCCGCCAATTCTTTTCGTCCCATTTCCACGGCCTTTTGAAGCACCGCCTTCAATTCGCGCGGCGAAACGCCCGGCGTCACGATCACGTTTATAACGACTCCCTTGGCGCGGAGTTTTTCCACTTCTTCGAGCAAGGTTCTTATTTCTTTCTTTTCTTGAGGATCGTTATCTTTTTCAAGCGCATAAGCCATTGCCAGAGACGGCTCAAGGCCGCAGGCCACCGCGTTTTTAATCAGCCTGACCCTTTCCTTAAGATTCACTGCCTGGACGGAAAAGGATTCGTTCGGGACAAATCCCACATCGTCAACGTTCATTTCCTTAAGAGACTCAAGATCGGCATGCAAAATTTGAAGCTCTTCAAGTGTTATCGGCTCGTTATCGTTTCCGGAGGCGGTTTTTTTGCGTCTTGTAATTTCACCGGCAACGCTTTGTCTTGCCATTTCGACATTCGACTCGCCGATTGCATTTTCAACTTCCATGGCTCTCTCCCTTACACATGTTCTCAATTATATTTGCTGCCATTCTTATTATACCCTCCATCCGTGAAAGGAAAAAACGCAATCGTCGTTAATAAACTGTTGTTCGGCAACCTCGAATCGTGACAAACCATGCGCCGCGCCCATAAAGCTTATGTGGTTTTTCAATTTCTTACAACGCGGTTAAAACCCTTAAGGGGAGGCCCTTTTGTTCAACAAACTGTTGCTAAACAAGCACAAAAGCGGTCTCTACCCGGCAAAAAATGCCCACTTGGTTAACACATTCTTCATGAATCGGTCGTTAGTTCTAAAGAACGTTAAGGACTCCGGGATTCTCTCTCCGCTTCGGACCTTTCTCCAGGGAGCAGTTTGAACGTGAACGCTTTTTTACAAACCTTACGAAACCTCGGCCCGCTTCGTCTGGCGGCCATTGGCGTCGTCGCGTTCAGCCTTCTTGCCTTCTTCGGTTTTTTGACGACGCGGATTTCGTCGTCGCCGATGGCCCTCCTCTATAGCGAGCTCGACCAGCAGGACGCCGGCGCTATCGTTCAAAAGCTGGACGCCCTTAAAATCCCCTACGAAGTCACGCCAAGCGGTGGGATCGTCCGCGTCCACGCGGAACAGGTGGGCAAAGTCCGCATGCTGATGGCTGCCGACGGTCTCCCCAAAGGCGGCTCGATCGGCTATGAAATTTTCGACCAAAAGGAAGGATTCGGCACAACAAGCTTCGTTCAAAACGTCAATCACCTGCGCGCCCTGGAAGGCGAACTGGCCCGGACCATCAGCACGATGACGTCCATCCAGTCGGCGCGCGTTCATCTCGTTCTGCCCCAACGTGAGCTTTTCAGCCACGGCACGCAAACGGCGACGGCCAGCGTCTTTCTCAAGACGCGCGGCGGGGTAACCCTGACCCGCGAACAAATTGCCGCCATCCAGCATTTGATCGCCGCCGCCGTCCCGCAATTGCAGCCGACGCAAATTTCCATCGTGGACGATAAAGGCAGCCTTCTCGCCCGTCCGGCAAACACCGAAAGCGGCGCTTCGGTCAATCAGGACGACATGCGCGCGACCTTCGAACAGGCGCAAGCACGGAAAATCGAGGACCTTCTCTCCCAAACGTTGGGCTACGGCAAAGCCCGGGCGCAGGTTTCGGCCGATCTCGATTTCGACCGCATCACCACGAGTTCCGAAATCTACGACCCTGAAAGCCAGGTTATCCGCTCCACGCAAAGCACGACTGAGGACAACGCCTCGACCGAAGGCAGCAGCGAAGCCGTAAGCATCACAAACAATATGCCCGGCGGCTTGCCACAAGTTCCCGGCGGCGCGGGCGGGGCCGGAAACAAGAGCACCAAGTCCGAAGAAACCGTCAACTATGAAATCAACAAAACGGTGCGCAATCAGGTTCGCGAATCCGGGCAGGTCAAGCGGCTTTCCGTGGCCGTTGTCGTAGACGGAGCCTATACGGCCGCCGCGGACGGCACGCAGACCTACCAGCCCCGTTCAGCCGAGGAACTGGAACAGATCAAGGCGCTCGTACGTTCGGCGGTGAATTTCGACGCCATGCGAGGGGATACCGTCGAGGTCGTCAACATGCGCTTCGTACAGGCCGACGAGGGTAAAACCGGCGATGCCATGTCCGAAATGCTGATGGGCGTTCCGAAGGCCGATCTTTTGCGCATGATGGAAACTCTGATTCTCGCCGTCATAGGCCTGCTGGTGGTGCTGCTTGTCGTGCGTCCCATCCTGCGCCGCATCTTCGAATCCGCCGGTTCGATCCTTCCGGAACAGGGCCAGGGCCTTTTGACCTCAAGCGTCGGCACATCATCTTCGGCCCAGCTTCCACCGCCCGGCGGCGCGTTCAACCGCGATCTTCAGGCCGAGGCCGAAGGCGAATCCGAAATCGAGAAAATGATCGACATTTCGCGCGTCGAGGGACGTGTCAAGGCTTCGTCGCTGCGCAAAGTCGGCGAAATTGTCGACAAGCACCCCGAAGAGGCGGTGTCGATCCTTCGCAACTGGATCTATCAGGAGAACAGGTAGGGCATTGAACAATGGCTGGCGTTCGCGTACGTGAAGATGTTCGCAGCCTCTCGGGGGCTGAAAAGGCGGCGGTTCTCATTCTCTCGCTGGGAGAGGAGAACGCCGCGCGCGTGTTTTCTCACATGAGCGACGACGAAATCAAGGAGCTCTCGCAGGTTATGGCGAATCTCGGCAACGTCAGTTCCACGCTTGTCGAGCGTCTTTTCGTGGAATTTGTGGAACAAATGTCGTCGACAGGCGCCCTTGTCGGCACGCTGGAATCCACCGAGCGCCTTTTGATGAAAGTGCTCGACAAAACCCGCGTCGACAACATCATGGAAGACATTCGCGGCCCGGCCGGCCGCACGATGTGGGACAAGCTGGCCAACGTCAACGAAGCCGTGCTCGCCAACTTCCTGAAAAACGAATACCCCCAGACGGTCGCCGTCGTCGTTTCCAAGATCAAGCCGGATCAGGCCGCGCGCGTCCTTTCGCAGCTTCCCGAAAGCTTTGCGATGGAAGTGGTGATGCGCATGCTGCGCATGGAATCCGTCCAGAAGGAGATTCTGGACGACATCGAACGCACGCTCCGCAACGAGTTCATGAGCAACCTCGCCCGCACGAACCGGCGCGATCCGCACGAGGCCATGGCCGAAATCTTCAACAATCTGGACCGCGCCAGCGAAGGCAAGTTCATCGCGGCTTTGGAAGAGCGCAACCGCGATTCCGCCGAAAAGATCAAAAGCCTGATGTTTACCTTCGAAGACCTTATCAAGCTCGACAGTAAGGCCATCCAGGCGGTTCTGCGGGGTGTCGACCGGAGTAAACTGCCGATCGCCCTCAAGGGCGCATCGGAATCGATCAGGGAGCTTTTCCTTTCGAACATGTCCGAACGCGCGGGCAAGCTTCTCAAGGAAGATATTTCGGCGTTGGGCCCGATCCGCCTGCGCGACGTGGACGAGGCGCAGGGCATAATCGTCAACACGGCCAAGGATCTCGCCGCGCGCGGCGAAATCACGATTGCGAAAGAAAACGAGGAAGACGAACTTGTCTACTGATGCGACAGCCATGACTCGCGATACAAACGCTCCACCCGCGCGGAAATTTCTTTTCGAACGTTCATTCGACGACGAGCTTGCCATGGGCGAACAGGCGCCGCCCGTCTTTTCGCTGGAACAGCTCGAAGCGGCCAAACAGGAAGCCTTCGACAACGGCCAGAAGGCCGGCAAAAAAGCCATGATAGAGGACCAGCAGCAGCACATGAACGCTCTTCTGTCGCAAGTCGACAAAAAGCTCGACCACCTTCTGGAGACCGGCGGCAAACAGTGGGAAAAGCAGTTGGCGCATTTGCAGGAAGTCGGGTTGACCATCGCCCGGAAAATCATGCCCGCCTACGCCGAACGCCACGGGCTTGAGGAAATCGAAACGATCATCTCGCAAGTCGTGGCCGAAATGGGTCGCGAACCGCGTCTTGTGGTCCGCGTCGCCGAAAGCCAATTCGACGCAGTCAGCGCGAAAATAAATGAAATTTCAGCACAACGCGCCTACGCCGGAAAGGTCATCGTCCTTTCGGAACCCGAACTGGGCCCGGCCGATTGCCGGGTCGAATGGGCCGACGGCGGCATCGACCGCGACATTAAAACGCTTTGGCAGGAAATCGACCGCATCATGGAGCACGCACAGTCGCTCGCACCGCCGCCTTCGTCACAACCTCCATCGGAATCTTCACCGCCATCAACGCCGCTGCCTCCCCCTTCCCAACCGTCTGACGCTTCAGGAGAATAGTCATGAACGACGAAACGCTTACTTTATCCGAACTGGAGAGCAACGGCGGTGAAGCCCCGAAGGACGGCGCGACGGCGACGATAACGGATCTGGAGGCCGTATACGGCATACCGGTTGAGGTTTCGGCGGTCCTTGGCAAGGCGACGATGCAGGTGAGCAGCCTGCTCAAACTGGGCCGGGGCGCCGTGATCGAGCTTGACCGGAAAGTCGGCGAAGCCATCGATATATACGTCAACAACCGGCTTGTCGCCCGCGGCGAAGTCGTGGTGGTCGAAGACCGTCTGGGCATCACGATGACGGAAATCATCAAGACGGAAAGGAACTAGGGATTGGCATTCTATATCCGGCATTCAGGGAGGAAAAAGACAAACATTCAAAGGACCGTATTTCATTGGCTGATCCCCTGAATGCCGATCCCTGAATGCTGAATGCTTTATAACGAGGAAACACAATGAGACTTCTTATTATCGGCCAGCTTGAAGGTCACATCGCGACAGCGGGGCGTATCGCCAGTCAGCGCGGCGCGAAAGTGTCGCATATCGACAGCGTCGACGGTGCGTTGAACGCCCTGCGCAACGGCCAGGGCGCCGAGTTGATCATGTGCGACGTCATCATGGACGTGGCGCGCCTGATCGACAATTTAAAGTCCGAGCGGATCACCGTACCCGTCGTCGCTTGCGGCATCGGCACGGATTCCAACGCGGCCGTCCGGGCCATACGCGCAGGCGCGAAGGAATACGTGCCTCTGCCGCCCGACGCGGAACTTATCGCCGCCGTCCTGCAAGCGGTCGCCGAGGAAGACACGACCTTTATCGACCGCGATCCCGCCATGAGGCCTGTCGTGCAAATGGCGGAACGCTTCGCGGCAAGCGACGCCTCCGTGCTCATCACAGGCGAATCCGGAACCGGCAAGGAGGTCATGGCGCGCTACATCCACGGCAAAAGCCGCCGGGCCAAGTCCAGTTTCGTCTCGCTCAATTGCGCCGCGATCCCGGACAATCTTCTCGAATCCGAACTCTTCGGCCACGAAAAAGGCTCCTTCACCGGCGCGGTGGCGCGACGCATCGGCAAGTTCGAGGAAGCCAACGGGGGCACGCTTTTGCTCGACGAAATCAGCGAGATGGATCTTCGGCTACAGGCCAAGCTCCTTCGCGCCATACAGGAGCGCGAGATAGACCGCGTCGGCGGCACGACTCCCATCAAGGTCGACATTCGCCTGTTGGCGACATCCAATCGGGATCTGGAAGCGGAAGTTCGCACCAAACGATTCCGGGAAGACCTCTATTACCGCCTGAACGTGGTCTGCCTTCACATGCCGCCCCTGCGCGAACGCCAGGCCGACATTCAGCCTCTGGCCGAGCACTTTGCGAAAAAGTACGCCGAAGCCAACGGCCTGCCAAATCGGCCTCTGACGTCTTCGGCGCTGGGCATCCTGTTGTCGCACTACTGGCGCGGCAACGTCCGCGAGCTGGAAAACACGATGCACAGGGCCGTTCTTCTGGCCCACGGCCCGCAAATCGACGAGGAATCTATCGTTCTTTCCGGACAGAGCCTTGGGCCAGAAGACGCTTCGCCTCACGACGACGATGCGGCGGGGCGGGAAACTTTTTACGGCGGAGGGGGACTTGCCGGCTCGCTTGTGGGCCGAACCGTCGCCGACGTCGAGCGCGACCTTATCATCGATACCTTGCAGCACTGCCTTGGCAACCGCACGCACGCGGCAAATATCCTTGGCATATCAATACGAACCTTGCGCAACAAACTGAAACTCTACAGCGAATCCGGCGTTCCCGTCCCGCCAGCAGCCGGCGATACGGAACGCGCCGTATCGTAAAACGGAGCGGTTGAATCCATGACCAATCAGGCCCAATCGGTCCCGGAGGAAGAAACCAACAGCGGTTTTGAGGTTATCAGCAACCTCTTCCGCCGCGGCGAAATCTGGCTGGCCGTCGGCCTGATGATCATCCTGACGGTCCTCGTCATACCGATCCCGCCCTTCATGGTGGACCTTGGGCTGGCCATATCCATTACTTTTTCGGTCGTGATTCTGATGACGGTTTTGTTCATCGGCAAGCCGCTTGATTTCAGTTCATTCCCGACCGTCCTCCTCATTTCAACCCTCTTGCGCCTGTCGATGAACCTCAGCACGACGCGCCTTATTTTGACTCACGGCAACGAGGGTGAAGAAGCCGCGGGTCAAGTCGTCCGCGCTTTCGCGAGCATGGTCATGGGCGGCGATTTCATCATCGGCGTCATCGTCTTCGCGATTCTGACCATCGTCAATTTCGTGGTCATCACGAAAGGTTCGGGGCGCATCGCCGAAGTTGCGGCACGTTTTACACTAGACGCCATGCCCGGCAAGCAAATGGCCATCGACGCCGACATGTCCTCCGGACTCATCGACGAAAATGAGGCCCGCCGCCGCCGCAAGGAGCTTGAGGACGAAAGCAACTTCTTCGGCTCGATGGACGGCGCGGCCAAGTTTGTGCGCGGCGACGCGATCGCTAGCATCGTCATCACGTTCATCAACATCATCGGCGGCATCACCATCGGCGCCTTCCGGCACGACATGCCGGTCCTTGAAGCCGCCGACTCGTACGTCCGCCTGACCGTCGGCGACGGTCTCGTCACGCAAATCCCGGCGCTCCTGGTTTCCGTTGCTTCCGGCCTTCTGGTGTCGAAGACCGGCGTCGGGGGCGGCGGCTCGACCGATAAGGCGCTCTTCAGCCAACTCAGCGGCTACCCGAGCGCGCTTGGACTTTCCTCCGCCATGCTCTTCACGCTGGCTATCATACCCGGCATGCCGTTCCTTCCGTTCACGGTTCTTGGCGGAATCGCGAGTTATGGCGCCTACAGCATTTCGCGTTCCCACCGGGAACGGGCCAAAACGGAAAAGGAGGAAGAGAAAACGGCCCTCGCCAAACAGGCTCCGGTTGCCGAGGAACCAATGAGCCGGGCGTTGTCGATCGACCTTATCCGGCTTGAGATGGGCTATGCCCTCCTTGGCCTCATCAACAGCGAAGCGGGCCAGCGCCTTACGGATCAAATCAAGGGCCTGCGCCGCCAGCTTGCGGGCGACATGGGCTTTATCATGCCGCCGGTCCGGATTCAGGACAACCTCCAGCTGCCACCGAACACCTACGTCATTCGCATCAAGGAAATCGAATCCGGACGCGGCGAATTGCGGCCTGGGATGCTGCTGGTCATGGACCCGAAAGGCGAGCCGATCGCCCTGCCGGGCGAAGCGACGGTCGAGCCGACGTTCGGCTTGCCCGCGATGTGGATCGACACGACGTACCGCGAAGAAGCCTTATTCAAGGGCTATACGGTCGTCGATCCGCCTACCGTCATCACCACGCACCTGACGGAAATCATCAAAGACAACATGGCCGAGCTTCTCTCCTACGCAGAGACGCAAAAGCTTCTCGACGAACTCCACAAGGAGCAGCAAAAACTGGTGGCCGACGTCGTACCGGGCCAAATCACGCTCAGCGGCCTTCAGCGCGTCCTGCAAAACCTTCTTGCCGAGCGGGTATCCGTGCGCGACTTGCCGACCATTCTGGAAGGCGTCGCGGAAGCCTCCACGATCACGCGCAATCTTGCCGCCATTTCCGAGCACGTGCGTTCGCGCCTCTCGCGTCAAATCTCGAACGCCCACACGAACGAAATGGGCTACATCCCGCTCATTACCCTGTCGGCCGAGTGGGAACAGGCGTTCGCGGAATCGCTCATCGGCGAAGGCGACGACAAGCGGCTTGCCATGCCGCCCAGCAAGTTACAGCAGTTTATCAACGCTGTACGTCAAGCCTATGATAAATATGCCGCTTTGGGTGAGTCTCCAGTGCTTCTGACAAGCGCCGGCATTCGGCCTTTCGTTCGCTCGATCATGGAACGTTTCCGGCCATCGACTGTTGTCGTCTCGCAAAACGAGATATACGCTAAGGCCAGGATCAAAACGTTGGGACAAATCTGATATGCGCCTGAAGTCCTTTTACGGCCCGACACTTACTGAAGCGATGCGACTCGTACGCGAAACGCTGGGCGATAGCGCAATCATCGTTTCGACCCGCGACGACGAAACGGGAGGCATTCGCGTCACGGCCGCTTTGGAAGAATCCCCTGCTTTTTCCGAAGACGGCAGCTTGACCTCGCTGGATTCGGTCCGCGACGGGTCCGAGGTCATTGAAATCATCGCAGGCACGCTTCTCGGCCATCATGTGCCCCCGTCGCTGGCTGAACGGCTCCTCGCCTCGGCCACGCAACACGCGAACGACGATCCCGTTCTTTCGCTTGGCGCGGCTTTCGACGCCCATTTTCAGTTCCGGCCCATAACGGACGACAACGCGGGAAAACCTCTGATTTTCATTGGCCCGCCAGGCGGCGGCAAAACGCTTTGCGCCGCGAAGTTCGCCACGCAAGCGACGATTGCCCGAAGACCCGTGACCGTCATCAGCACCGACACGGAACGCGCGGGCGGCATGGAACAGCTGGCCGCCTTCACGCGCCTGCTTAAAGTGAATCTCATTGAAATCGAAGACTCGCACGCGCTGCGCGACGCCATCGCGATACAGCCGACCGGTACGGCCATATTGATCGACACTCCCGGCCGCAACCCGTTCAGCGACGCCGAACGTAAACAGATCGCGCCGCTCGTGGCAGCCGTCGGCGGCAACGCCGTGCTTGTTCTTCCGGCCAATCTCGATTCCAGCGAAGCTATCGACATCGTTCAGGAATACCGCGCGCTTGGCGCTACGCGCCTTTTGGCGACGCGCCTCGACATCACGCGCCGTTTGGGGGGTCTTCTTCGCACGATTTTCGAATCGCGCATGCCTCTGGCCAACTTCAGCGATACGCCGAAAGTCACCGAACCTCCCCTTCCCCTGAACCCGATCACGCTCGCCAACCTTGTGTTGCCCGCAAGCGCCCTGCCTCAGGAGAAAGCGACAGGCACGCATGATTGACGTTTTTTCAAAAGGTCGTACGGCCTTACGCAAGAGGACAGGAGCAACGTAATGACCGACCCCATTCCCCTTCGAACCGGCAACGTTGTGGCGCCCGTCGAGGCGCTGCGTTGCCCCAACATGCTTGCCGTCGCAAGCGGCAAGGGCGGTGTCGGCAAGACATGGTTCGCCGTTACGCTTTGCCATGCGCTGGCGAAAAGGGGAAAGCGCGTCCTGCTTTTCGACGGTGACTTGGGGCTGGCTAACGTGGATATCCAGCTCGGCCTGACACCTGAAAAGGACCTTGGCAACGTGATGAGCGGGGAAGTCACGCTGGGGGACGCGGTCATCCATTATGACGAAGGTAAATTCGACATTCTGGCCGGACGCTCCGGCTCCGGCAGTCTCGCCACTCTTCCCGCGCAAAAACTTGCGGACCTGCGCTCAAACCTCATCGCCCTCGCCGGCGACTACGATTTCATCATCGTCGATCTCGGCGCGGGCGTCGACAGGGCGGTGCGGCAAATGGCGGGACCGGCAGCCATCACGTACGTCGTGGTAACCGACGAGCCCACTTCGCTGACGGACGCTTACGCTTTCATCAAGCTTTCCCACGCCGCCAACCCGGAGGCCGATCTCCGGGTCGTCGTCAATCTCGCCAACAGCGCGCAGGACGGACGTAAAACCTATGACACGCTTCGCAAGGTCTGCAAAAGCTTCCTGCATATCACCCCGGCGCTGGCGGGCATCATCCGCCGCGACTCCAAAGTTCGTGAAGCCATACGCGCTCAAACGCCCTTGCTAACCCGCTCACCCGTCAGCGAAGCCGCCAGCGATGTCGAAGCCATCGCCGGCCATATTCTCAGCAGTTAGGAAAGGGGGGCCCGGATGGCTGACATCACGCCCCTGAATGTGACCACAGCCATCGTAACGTCAGCCCCTTCGGTGCCAGCCGTCGAGCCGAATGCGCCCGCAACCGCGCTTGTACAGGCACTTCCCCAAAAGCTTGCGAACCTTACGCGCCCGGTTCATATCAACGGACCCGTGACCTCATTGCTGGATAACGGCGTTTTCACCATTCGGACTCTTATTGGCGATATTGTCCTTAAATTTCCGCCCCTTGCAGACGGCAGCAAGAACCCGCTGACCAACAATCTTGCCCCCCTCATCCAAAGCCAAAAGCCCATCAACATTGCCGTCCAGCCCGGAAATCCGCCCGCGCAAGCGCTTGTCTTTTTGCCTCCGCCCCCCATGGCGGCGACGTCCGGCCAAACGTCTTCTTCCCCGGGCGCGGCTCCGGCTATCGTCGCGCAACCGGCGGCCTCGCTTTCATCAGGCGCAACGCTCTCCGCCGTTGTCTTGCCAAGCTCCGTCGGCGAACAACTCTCCTCTTCCCCCGCTTCCGCCCCTTCGTCTTCCTCTCTCCCCGCTTCAGCCGCCCCGACGTCAGCCGCGACCTCTCCCCAAACCGCGTCTGTGCCTATTCTTTCTTCGCTCAAAAGCATATTCGGTCCAACGCTGACTCCGCCGCAGTCGCTTTCCGTTCCAACGGCTGAGACGCCGGCCACAGCGGCAGCGCCATCCGCCAATGTCAGCCCAGCTCTTCTGAAGCCGGGGACCGAATTGATGCTGAAGATCAACACGATTGCGCCGCCGCAGACTCCGCTCCCTGCCGTCTCCCTGGCGGATCAATTTATCGCGACGGTTATCGGCAAAGGCGCCGAAGGACAACTGCTTCTCAGCACGGGCGACAGCACGCTTTACGTCAAGCATTGCAGCGATTTACCCGTCGGAAGCCGGTTGGTTCTTACCCTCATTCCTCCCCGAACGGAGGAAAGCTTCACCATTCCCGCCAAGCCAACCTACGACGTTTCGGCGCTCCAGCAGCTTGTCGCGGCGCTGAACGAAATCGATCTGCCGATGGCCCAGCAGTTGGTTCAAACGCGCATTCCCCAGTCCAACCGGTCTTTGCCCGGCATGCTTCTTTTTTTCTTTAACGCGCTGGGGGCCGAAGGCATCCACGGATGGTTGGGCCATGCCGCGATCAACCGTCTTGAAAGGGAAGGAAAAGGAGAACTTGTCCGCAAGCTGTCCGATGAAATGGCCCAGGCGGGCGGCACGACACGCGATCCCACCGTCGGCTCATGGCAATCCCATCCCCTCCCGCTTTATCACGATCACAAATATCACCTTCTTCATCTTTACGTACATAAAGACGATTATCGAAAACCCGGCAAGGATGGGGAAAATCAAACCGAAACCAAAACCCGTTTTCTCATCAATCTGAACATGTCGCGGCTCGGCGCTATGCAGATGGACGGCCTGTCGCAACGAAAACAGCTGGACATGATCGTTCGCAGCGAACAGGAGTTGCCAGGAAGACTGCCCGACGAATTGCGCAATCTTTACGTGCATACGCTCGAGGCTCTCGCCCTCACCGGGAGCATTCTTTTCCAGACGGGCCGCAAGAATTGGCTTGTGCTCGAACGGGAAAAAGGCGCCGCCACGGCGGGAATGGTAACCTGATTCCCTATCCCCTCTTCCGCATCCGCCGCTCGAACGACACGCTTCCCACTTCGTCCAGGTCGATCCTTTCACGGCGAAGTTCTTCCTTAAGTTCTTCCGCCAGACGGTGTTCCTCGGCAATTTCATAACGCTTCTGCTCTTCGAACAATTCGGCCAGTCTTTCACGCGCCGCGTTAACCGCTTTCTCGGCAATAATTCTTTGTTTTTCCAACTCGCGGGACTTTTGAACGGCCCGGCTTAAAAACGCGCCATACGTTACGGCCGCTGCCGGATCTTCCTTAACCGCCATTTGCTCGCGAACCTTCCGAACTTCCAATTCCATAATGGCAACATCGATCTCTTCAAGACGCGCCTGCAAACTCGAAAGCACAAGGTGCTGCTCATCGACATAAGTTTTTTGAAGTTTTATGAGCGTGGCGAGGGTTTTCTTCATCGCCCGTTATCCTGCAGCGCCGTTGTTTCCCCACGGCTTTTCCAGTATTTGCGCAAGCCTGGCGAGGCTGTTCGCGATGGTTTCGCTTTCGTCCTTGCCCTGCCTCATAAAGTCCTCGATCGGCCCATAAAATTTCATAGCCTCGTCCACTTCGGCATTGGCGCCTTTCCTGTAGGCGCCAAGACGAATCATTTCAGCCATATTCTCATAAGCCGCAAGATACTTCCGGGCCGTGTTGACCAGATCGTTCTCGCCGTCCGTGTTGCAGGCGGGCATGGTACGCGACACGCTCCGCAAAACGTTGATCGCCGGATAACGCCCCCTCTCGGCAATTGAGCGGTCCAGAACGATGTGCCCGTCAAGGATGCCTCGCGTGGCGTCGGCGATGGGTTCGTTGTGGTCATCGCCATCGACCAGAACCGTAAACAGGCCGGTAATATTCCCTTTTCCCGTCTCGCCGGGCCCGGCCCTCTCAAGCAGCTTGGGAAGCTCGGCGAACGTTGTCGGCGGGTAACCTTTGGTGGTGGGCGGTTCGCCGGCGGCAAGGCCTATTTCGCGCTGGGCCATGGCAAAACGCGTGATGCTGTCCATAAGGCAAAGCACGTTTTTGCCGATATCGCGGAAATATTCCGCTACGGCCAGCGTCATGTAGGCCGCCTGACGTCGCATCAGCGGCGCTTCGTCCGACGTCGCGACGACCACAACGCTGCGCGCCAGGCCTTCAGGCCCAAGATCGTCATGAATAAACTCCTGCACCTCGCGGCCGCGCTCACCTACCAATCCGATGATGGAAACGTCGGCGGACGTGTAACGCGCGATCATCGACATCAAGATGGACTTGCCGACTCCCGAGCCGGAAAAGATTCCCATACGCTGGCCGCTGCAACAGGTCAGAAATGTGTTAATAGCCCGAACGCCGAGATCCAGCTTGCCCGCCACGCGCTGGCGCATGTGAGCGGGCGGCGGCGTGTTGCGTATCGGATTGGGGCGGTTGCCGACGGGCAGTGGCGGCCCGTTGTCGATAGGTTCGCCCTGCGCGTTAATAACACGGCCAAGCCACTCGGGGGTCGGCGAAATGGTCGGTTGCGCTTCAGCGACTTCGGCCTTGCAGCCGAGGCCGATGCCATCGAGCGTGCTGAACGGTAAAAGTAAAGCATGACCGTCGCGAAAACCGACAACTTCGCACAACACGCGCCTGTCGCCCCGCGCGATAACGTTGCATCGTCCGCCGACGGAAAGATGACGTTCGACCCCCGCAACTTCAATCAAAAGTCCCTGAACGGCCGTCACCCTCCCGAAAACTTTAAAGGGGGAAAGTCCTTCAATTTCAGCCTTGATTCTGCTGGCTTCTGCGATCATATGGGCCTTTCCGGAATGAGGCTCCAGCTAACATCATGGATTATAAAGAAAAATATCCTTAATGCCAAAGAGATATTAATGTTAATAATGTTTACTTTTTATTAAACCTTTTGGTCAAAATGGTGTAAAGTAAAGTTAACGCTTGGTTAGAAAAGTTCCGTCCTGCGGCAACTTGTTAACGAAGCAGTCTGGTTCTCTTTATCCCACCTTAATCCTTACGGGGATTCATCATGCGCGTTCTGCTTGTCGAAGACGATACATCCGTCGCCAAAAGCATTGAACTTATGCTCCAGGCGGAAGGATTCATCGTCGACACTACCGATCTGGGGGAAGACGGGCTCGAAATCGGGAAGCTATACGATTACGACATTATCATTCTTGACCTGATGCTTCCCGACATCGACGGCTATGAAGTTCTTAGACGTTTACGTGCCGCGCGAGTCACAACTCCGATTCTCATTCTCTCCGGCCTGTCCGAACTTGACAACAAGATCAAGGGTCTTGGCTTCGGCGCGGACGATTATCTTACCAAACCTTTCGACCGCCGTGAACTTGTCGCCCGAATTCATGCCATCATACGCCGGAGCAAGGGACATTCCGACAGCGTGATACGTACGGGAAAGTTAACGGTTAATCTGGACGCCCGTACAGTTGAAGTTGACGGCGCCCCTCTTCATCTGACCGGTAAGGAATACGGCATTCTGGAGCTTCTAAGTCTCCGGAAAGGCACGACACTGACGAAAGAGATGTTCCTTAACCACCTTTACGGCGGCATGGACGAGCCCGAACTCAAGATTATCGACGTTTTCGTCTGCAAACTACGCAAAAAACTGGCGCTGGCCGCTGGCGGCGAAAACTACATTGAGACGGTGTGGGGCCGCGGCTACGTTTTGCGGGATCCTCCGGGCGCGGAAGGAATCAAAACACCCCCGGCAAAGACGGCGCAAGCGGCAAGCTAACCGTTTTCCCTATTTACACAATTTCAGCGGACCGCTGCGCCCGCAGCCTTGTTGTTAACTGTATAAAGTCCGCGCTCGTTTTCGTAAGGCTTAAAACGTTCGGTAACGCCGAGAACGGTCTCAGCGCCGCCGAGGAACAGAACTCCATCCGGCGCCATAACTTGACTGATGGCCTCAAGAACCCGGGTCTTCGTGGGTTGATCGAAATAAATCAGCACATTCCGGCAAAAGACGACATCGAAAACGCCGATAGGCCCAAAATCGGTCAACAGATTGCCTTCATGAAACTGGACCATTTGGCGGACATGATCCTTAAGCTGCCAACGGTCCGAGCCAACCTGTTGAAAATACTTAACAAGAAATGTTACGGGAAGCCCCCGTTGAACCTCAAACTGGGAATAAATGCCTGACTTCGAGCGTTCGACCATCTCAGATGAAATATCCGTCCCCAAAATATCGATCTTCCAACCCTGAAACCTTATTTCCTCTTCCAAAAAAATCATTGCGAGAGAATAAGCTTCCTGTCCGCTTGAAGCGGCAGACGACCAGATACGGATGAATTTTTTGCTCTCGCGCGATTTTAACAATTGAGGAAGGAGAACCTGCCGGAACTGGTCAAAAGGCTTTTGATCGCGAAAGAAAAAGGTTTCATTCGTCGTCATTGCCTCGGTCACGTCGCACAGCATGGCTTCGTCGCGCTTGGTGCGAATGGCGACGGCCAAATCCTCCAGCGTTTTAAGATTCCATTTCCTGGAGACAGGCACGAGCCGCGATTCGAGCAAATAAGCCTTGTCGCGCGTCAATACCAGCCCGGATCGCTGTTTGACCAATACTGAAAAAAGATCGAAGTCCTCCGGTTTCATGTGACAAGCCCCATGGCCTTTTCACGCACAAAACCGCCAATTTCATCGGCAGGCAAAATGGCGGAGCAAAGCCCCGCCGTAGCGACTGCGCCGGGCATGCCCCAAACGACGCTGGTGGCCTCGTCCTGGGCTATAACGGCGCCGCCGCCCTTAACGACAAGATCGCACCCCTTCAAACCGTCCTGTCCCATGCCCGTCAGAATGACGGCCAAAATTTTCTTCCCGTAAATCCCTATAAGCGACCTCAACATGGGATCGACGGAAGGACGGCAAAAGTTTTCCAGCGGCCCCTTGACCAGCTTGATGCAGGAAACGTTGTCGTGGCTTTCGATCACCATATGATAGTCGCCGGGAGCCACGTAATAGTTGCCCGGTTCAAGAACGTCGTCTTCTTGCGCTTCCTTGCACTTCACTTCGCACTGCCGCGAAATATGATCGGCCAGAATAGCGGTGAACGAAGGCGGCATATGCTGAGTAATCACAACAGGCTGGGATAAGGTTCCCATATCCTTGATGACTCTGAAGAGAGTCTGGGGCCCGCCCGTCGAGCTTCCAATAGCGATAATCTTTGGACAAAAGATCGGAACCGTCCGGAGAACGACCTTTTTGTCCTGATAGATTGTCGGCATCGCCCGTTCGCGAAGACCTGACGTTTTCTCCACCCGCGGTAAAATTTTCTCTTTGATTGCCGCTCCCGGCGACGGCGACCTCAATTCATCGGTGAGCTCCTTTCTGCTGTCCGGCAACCGGACCCCGGAACGGCGTGCCAGCGCGCCTAATGCCTTTACCTTTTCGACAAGCTGGCGCTTGAATTCCTCAGCCCCCATTATTTCGCGGCTTGTCGTTGGCTTCGGGATATAATCCGTCGCGCCCAATGACATGGCTCTCAAGCTGATTTCTGCGTTTTTCTGCGTCAACGTCGAAGCCATGATGATCTGCACGGCCGGATCGATGGACTTGAGCAACGGCAAAGCCGTCATGCCGTCCATAATGGGCATTTCGATATCGAGAACGATTACATCGACCGGATTGCGGCGCAGGGCCTTCACAGCCTGATCGCCATTGCTTACGGAAACGAGGATTTGCAAATTAGGATCGTTTTCAAGCGCACGCGCCATAGCCCCGCGAATAAAGGCCGAATCGTCCGCTATCATGACGCGGTAGACGGCCTCATCTGCCCCCGGCGTATCTACGCCCTGCCGTGTGGAATATTGGCTCATAAGCTCCAGCTCTTGTTAAGTTTCTATCACACCAAGCTGGATTAACTTGCTGCGAACTATGTCGGCGTCAAACGGCTTCATGATGTACTCGTTCGCGCCCGTCGCCAAAGCCTCTTGAATATGTTGAATGTCATTTTCAGTGGAGCAAAACACGACAACGGGGACATCGCCGCCGGGCATTTTCCTTAAAGCGCGCAAAAACTCGATACCGTCCATGACCGGCATGTTCCAGTCGAGAAGAACGACCTCCGGCAGTTTATTCTGACAGGATTCAAGCGCAACCTTGCCGTCCTCGGCTTCGTCGCACTTAAAGCCGATGGCATCGAATATCTGACGGGCAACCTTGCGAATAACCCGGCTGTCGTCAACAATCAGGCATGATTTCATCGGTCAACCCAATTCCTTCGCCCGATGGGATCAAGCCGCCGCCGCCTCAAGACGCAGAAGCCTTTTCACATCCAGCACAATAAGCAAAGTATCCTTAAGCCTGTACACGCCATCGGAGACCTCGCGCCAATGTTCGCTTAGAGTCGCCGGCGTTTTCTCGTAATCGGCAGCCCTCAAAGCCATAACTTCTCCAACCTGATCGACGATCAGGCTATAAAACTCTCCGTTATGATCGACGACTACGCTCATATTCCTGTCGCTTTCCTTATTGGGCGGAAGTCCAAGACGCGTACGAACGTCAATGGCCGTGACAATACGCCCCCGCAGGTTGAGAGAACCGGCCACCTCTTTCGGCGCCAAAGGCACGCGCGTGATTTTCTGGGGTCCAAGAACGTCCTGGACCTGAAGCACCGGTATCCCGAACATTTGGCCGTCGATAAACATCGTCACGAACTCGCGTGTCGCGACTTCGTCGGCCGTCACTTGCGAAACCGCCGTGCCGGATCTGGCTGGTAAGTTGCTGGTTGTCATGCGTTTGCCCTCATGTTGCTAAGCGTTTGCTGCAGGGTTGCCAACAAAGCCTCACGATTGAACTTGGCCACATAGTCCGCGAAACCGGCCTGACGGCCGCGGTCGATGTCGCGCGGCGAAGCGTGCGACGACAAGGCGATGAAAGGCACGTTATTCCAGCGCCCGCCATCCTTCTTGACCGTCGAGGCAAATTCGAACCCGTTCATTCCCGGCATTTCAATGTCGCTGACGATGACGTCGAAATCCTCCCCGGCTTCTTGCATCTTCAACGCCTGATCGGCGCTTTCGGCCGTCGTCACGTTATAGCCTGCCACCGTCAATAACGGCGTAAGCAGGTTGCGGAAAAACGGGCTGTCGTCGACGAGAAGGACTCGCTGCAATTTTTCCTCGCCAAATGCCGAATCCTGCTGCAGGCCGAACCAGTCCTGATAGGCCTGCGACAGGTAATGGCCCGTATCGACGATATCCGTCGAATGGCCCACGATAATAGCACTTCCAAGGAAACCCGGACGCTGCGCCGAAAGGTTGACCTGCATCCTGTCTTCCACAATGTCGATGATTTCATCGACAATAAGCCCCATGCTCCGCTCCTGATCGCTGAACACAAGAATAGGCTGCGATCCTTCTTTTTCGAGCTTGAAGGCCGGATCGATGGGCACAAGAGGCATAAGCTTGCCGCGGTACTGGATGACCGGCTTGTCGTCGGAGTATTCGACAGTCTTGAGGTCGACTTCCTCGAGGCGGGCCACCAGAGAGAGCGGCACGGCCTTGGGCGTATCGCCGCCGGCATGGAACAGAAGCAGCGATTGCTTGCCCTCGGTGTGGGCATGCGCGGCGTGCGCCACCTGCGTCGCGACGACGTTTGTCGTTCCATGAATCTCGCCTGCATGAGCCGCAATGCCGTTCGGATCGAAAATCATGATAACGCTTCCGTCGCCAAGAATGGTGTTGCCGGAGAACATCGAGACGTTGCGTAAAATCGGCGATACGGGTTTGACAACGATTTCCTCCGTATCGAATACACGATCGACGATTATGCCGAACGTCGAACTGCCGACCTGTATGACGATTATGAACGCCGTATCGGCCGTCGACGCCTTTTCTTCGCCAAGGCGAAGCGTCTGGCGCAAAGACACAAGCGGTAACAGATGATTGCGCAACCTTAGAACCGGCGTATCGTTGATATGCTCGATTCGGTGTTCGCTTTGCGAAGAGGCGTGCACGAGCTCGACGACGCTGATCTGGGGTATGGCAAAACGCTCCCCGGAGCATTCGACAATCAGCGCCGAGACGATGGCGAGCGTAAGCGGTATCTTGATCAAAAAGCGCGACCCCTTCCCTTCCGTCGATTGCAAATCCACGGTGCCGCCAATCTTTTCGATGTTCGTCTTGACAACGTCCATGCCGACGCCGCGGCCCGACACGGCCGTCACACGCGATGCCGTCGAAAAGCCCGGCTTGAAGATGAACTGCATAATCTGCTGGTCGCTCATCGTCGCCAGTTCGGCTTCGGTGGTCAGACCGTTCTGCAGGGCCTTGGCCTTAATCTTCTCCAGCGGAAGTCCTCGGCCGTCATCGGTTATTTCGATTATAATGTGACCGCCTTCATGATAGGCATTAAGAATGATGATCCCGGTTTCCGGCTTGCCCGCCATCATGCGGTCTGCCGGAATTTCAATGCCGTGATCCGCCGAGTTGCGCACCATGTGCGTCAACGGATCCTTGATTAGTTCAAGAACCTGCCGGTCCAGTTCCGTATCGGCGCCTACCATTTGCAAATCTATCTTTTTGCCCAACTCGACCGAAAGATCGCGCACGACGCGAGGCAATTTCGACCAGGCGTTGCCGATTGGCTGCATGCGCGTCTTCATCACGCCTTCTTGAAGTTCCGACGTGACATGGTTGAGCCGCTGCAACGGCGCGGCAAATGCGCTGTCTTTCTGGCTGCGCAAAATCTGCATCAGCTGATTGCGCGTCAGCACGAGTTCGCTCGCGATAACCATCAAGTTTTCGAGCTGATCGACGCTTACGCGAATGGTCTGGCTTGCCACTGCCGATCCTTTTGCGACGGCTTCCTCCTGCGACGAAGCGTCGGATTTTTTGGACTCCTCATGAACGTTGTTGTGACCCTTGCCTGTTTCCGACGCCGGAACGGGCGTAAAATCGGTATCTTCCTCTTCCTCCGGCGCGGCATGCGCTTCTTCGTTTGCGGACGCAGAAACTGAAATATCTCCCTTGCCTATTCCTCCGGTTTTTTCTTCCATTTTACCCTCCGCTAAAGCATCCAGAGCTTCGATCAATTCATCGTCATTGCCGGGAGCTTCGGTCTCCGTCTCTTCCAGAACGGCCAAAAGCCCCTTGATTGTATCGATGGAACGCAAAATCAGGCTGACGGCGCTCGGACAAATCTGCAATTCGCCGTCGCGAAACTTGCCCAAAACGTTCTCAGCCGCATGAGCCACTTTTTCGAGCCGTGGCAGCCCCAGAAAACCGCATGTGCCTTTAACGGTATGGACCAGACGGAAAATGCTGCCGAGCAGTTCCGGATCGTTCGGATTCTGCTCAAGTTTCACCATCTCCACGTCGACCTGAGCTATGCTTTCGGCCGTTTCCGTAAGAAAATCACGCAACAAGTCATCCATTTGGGGGCCCTCGGATTATGTAAACGGGTAAGGATGGGTCTCGAGGCCATAATGGTTAGCAATTGTTAAGATTCTATTATTCTTTCGCCTTTCTATCGTATTCAATCGACCGCCGGTAAAAGAGTTAAAACAAGCTGTTCCGGCGTCTCCTGAACGTGCCCGATCTTAAGACCGAAGTGAGCCGCAAAGCGGCCTGTAATGTAAGCTTGAATAGTCCGGGGAGTTAAATCGTCCAACGGAATGGCGTCCTCCAGAGCCCCTTGTAAAGGAGGGGACAATTGAACGCTGCGTCCGGCAATGACTACGCGGCATTCCTTCTGTCCTGGAACAAGCGCTTTTTGAACGGAAAGCGAGCCGCCGTAAGCCAAAAGCTCTTCGCCAAGCGCCAACATGTTAATGAGCGTTTTGAGGCTTCCGCGATGAGCGGCTATTTCGTCGCCCGGAGAGTCTTCCGGCCAGTTCAGGGTGACCTTTCCCGTTCCAAGGCATTGTTCGGCGATGGGCCGGACATCCTTAACGGCAAGGTTCTCTTCGCTTCCGGCCCGACCATAGGCGATCCTGAAAAAACGCAGGCGTCGCGCCGCCTGACCGGCACTATCGCCGATCAGCTTCATGGCTTCGTCTACGACATCGCCGCCGATATCCTCAATAAGCTCAACGCCATTGTTGATCGCGCTTACCGGGCTGACTAGGTCGTGACACAGCTTCGAAGCCAAAAGTTCAAGAACCCGCAGATCGATGTGCATGGCAAATGCCCCACAATAAGGCCCTGTTTATCGCGCCGCTATCCGCGGCGCTACGGAACGCTTGAATCTTGCCGTTCTTTGTTTACAGTTGCCCCCCAATCGTTAATTGATGATTAAGAGCGCTTTGTCCGCGCAAAACCTTTGAGCGAAACGAACATGAAAATCGCCTTTACCGCTTCTGCAACTCCCTTGGCACAAGAATCGCTTTTTCTGCTGGAAAAAAGTTATGGCTCCTCTTCCCCCGAAGAAGCCGACTGCATTGTCGCGATCGGCGGCGACGGCCTCGTTCTCAAAACTTTTTACAAGGCCGTCGGCCTTAACAAACCCGTCTTTGGGCTTCGCCGCACGCAGTCGGTTGGCTTCCTCTGCAACGACTTCAACCCGGAAGGCCTACCGGAACGTCTGTCGCGCGCCCAGAAAGTCAGTCTTCATCCTCTGCGCGTCGAAACGAAAGATCATCAGGGCAAGGCTTCATCAGCGCTGTCCCTTAACGAAATTACGCTGCTGCGGGATTCGCCCCAGTCGGCCCGTATGCGCGTCATGGTGGACAACATCGAACGCCTTTCCCATTACAGTGGCGACGGCCTGCTGATCGCAACTCCGGCAGGCAGCACCGCCTACAACCACTCGGCCGGCGGTCCGATCATGCCGCTTGACGCCAACACGCTTGTCATGACCGCAATCTGCGGCTTCCGCCCCCGCCGCTGGTCTTACGCGGTTTTGCCCCAGGACTCGGTTATCGACATCGAGGTTCTGGAATCGGACAAAAGACCCGTCCGCATCGAGGCGGGCACTCAAACCATACCGCATGTCGCGCAGGCGCATCTCTGGCTGGACCGCGAGATTTCCTTCACCCTTCTCTTCGATCCCGACCAGCACCTCGGCGAACGCATCGTTCAGGAACAATTCATGCCCTGAGTTGCCCCGCAAAACGAATCGCAGGCGCGGCTTCCTCAAAACCGCAGAAAGTTATCAACAAAGCGTCATATATCCCTTGAAACCGTTTGCATTTTGATATCGATTCGCCTAAGCCGTTAACCATGATGCTTTTCAGGCGTCTATCCGGTATGTTGGGCAACGGCATGAGCCTTTTATCGAGCAAAAACAGTGGCGTCAGTTTCCTGTCAACCCTTGTGCTGGGATTGATCACTTTTTTGTGCGTCGCTCTCATTGGCACGACAGGTTACCTTAAGTATCAGCTCGACCGCAGCGAGATCCGTCTCGCCGCGCCGGACGCTGGCTTCACGAAAGACCAGGAGGTCTATGAGAAAACGCTTCATTCCCTCGGCTATGGCGGTTTTCTCGGTTTCGCCCAAACATTGACCGTTCGCGCGGACGGCAACGCGCTGGCGGACATGCGTCAAAACCTGAAAATGGCGCGCGACGCGCTGAAACGCCTGCCTGAAAAAACCTCCGCATCGGCCCGCCACGACATTCAGGCCATTGCCGACATATACAATAACGTCCTCACCAAAGCCGAGGCGAACGCGGCGGCGGTGCCCAACGCCCCCGGCCTGACCAACGGCGACCTTGCGCCCGCGATTGCAGCCTTGCCGGTACTTGAATCGCGCCTTCAGTCGGCCGTCGCGACGAGCCGCCTTCTGGCGCAAGACGATTTCCGCCTGTGGGGCCTTGGTCTGACGCTGATGGCATGGTGCAGCCTCGTCCTCGCGGCAGCCATGACGGCAGGCCTTTATTTAACCTTAAGAAACCGCCAGGCGGCGCCCTTGCGCGCGCTGGCGCAAAGCGTTGAAAACCTCTCGCGCGGCGACATGCAAACGCCTATCTGGGGCATGGAGCGCCGCGACGCGATCGGCGAGCTGGCGCGCGCGGTCGATCTGGCGCGTTATCATTTCAGCCAGCTTCCCGATCTGTCGCTCATGAGCGAGCAAGGCCCGGTCCGCCTCAAGTTCGAAGGCGAAACGCGGTCTCTTTTCGAAGCGATGATGCGCAGCATCTCGGGCGATCACGAATTCACGCGCAAGGAAACGGCAAATTTCACCGCCTCGATTCTGGAACAGCAAACCATCCTGACCGAACTCGCGGCGCGCATCAACGCGGCGCTCAATCAAATCCAGCAGTTCGGCAACGCCAGCCGCGACACGATACAAAACCTGGCGAAAAGCATGTCGGATACGTCGGGCGCCCTGTCAAAGACGCACGAACGCGGCATCGCGCAAATCGACCGCCTCGTTCCCTACATGCAGGAGCGCGCGCAAAACATGGCCGAGGTGACCCATATCGCAGGCACCAAAGTCACGCAAATGCTGCAAGCCATGGTCAAGGCGGAAAACACGCTGCAGAACAGCGCCGCCCAGAGCCAGAAAATCGTCGAAGAGTTCGGCGCGACGACCAACCAGATCGGCGAGCGTCTCTTCGCCGTGACGAACCTCATGCAGGCGAGCAACAAGGTCCTGACCGAAACGACCGACACGGCCCAGAGCCGTTTCAACGAAGCGGTGGAGAAACTCAGCCGCGGCGAGACGCATCTCCAGCAAATCATCAAGCGCACCGATGACCGTCTCAACAGCACGCTTCACGTCGAGGAAAGCCTCTCGGCCCTCGCCTCGCGCACGGAAGGCAACATCGAGCGCATGGAATCCGCCGCGCACGCTATGTCGGAACGACATGAACAGCTTAGCGAACAAGTCGTTCTGGCGACGCACCGTATGGAAGGGATCGTAGCAAGCTTCGACACGGCGCAGCGCGCGATGGCCGATGCGATGCAGCAACTTCGCCGCGACGGCAGCCTGCTCAGCGGACTTCTCGAAGAACTGCGCGCCAACAACGACCAGCTTCTTTCAAGCATCAGCCAGAACAGCCAGGCCAGCTTCGGCGCCGTGCAGAATCTCACGGACCGCAGCCACGAACTCATGCATAAACTGGAATCGCACATCGGCCATCAGGCTCAGGAGTCCGAAACGCGCTTCATCGGCATCGCGGCGAAATCCCAGGCAATGGCCGAACAGGCCGATACGGCGCTGGCGGCCATGGCTCAAACCACGACGACCCTTCGCGCGGAAAACGAACGCCTTGTGGCGACGCGGACGCGCTTTACCGATACGGTTTCGCAAATCGGCGCGCGGCTTGAGCAGCAGGCGAACGACACGTTTTCCAAGGCCGAACAATGGTCGGCGCAAAACTATGCGAAGCTCTCGGCGCTGGCGGAAAGCATGGAAAGCGTGATGAAGCGTCTGGACATCCTCGGCCAGCTGACCGGAACGCTCGGCAGCGTCGCGGGACAGCTTGGCCAGCTCATGCCGGCCTTGACTCAATCGCCTTCGCTGACGGGCGCGCGCGAAACGGGAGCCAACGCCAACGCCCTGACCGAAGCCCTGCGCGCGGAACTTCAATCCCAGTCCCAGCAAAGCGCGGCGCAAATCGCGGCCTTGCAGGATCAATTGGCGCACATCCTCGCGGAGGTCAAGGAACGCGGACAAGCGCGTCTCGATCCCGAAGCGCCGGTGGAAGTCTCGATTCCTGAATCGCTGCTTTCCAGAATTCAGATGCAGTGGCACGAAACCATGGTGCAGATCGAAGCCATGCACGACCAGCTGGCGCAAATGATCGTCCAGCAAAAAGACCAGCTTGAAACGCGCCTCGTCGTCATGGACAAAAAGCTTAAGGGCGGCGTCTTCGATCCCGAATCCGGCGACCAGCAGGCGATGATCCTGAACGACATCGTCATGACTCTCGCCAAAATCAACGAACACGTCGTCCAGCTTGACGACGTCGTGAACGGGCCGAAACGGCTGAAGGCGTAAGAGCCTCACAATTTACTCCGTCCGGCCACCTCATTTTCGCCACAATTGAATCGCATTTTTCATTCATCAACTAATTGATTTTTAAGGAAAGAAAATGTCGGCTCTTTTCGCCCTTTTCGCCATGGAAAACCGTCTTCCCCGTTTGGCGCGAAGAAACCCTCTCAAGGCCTACAAAAAAATCGAAAAACTTCTTCACAATGTTCCACCGCATTCCGCGCAACTGGAAACGGTTCTCTCCACCGCCCTCAGTCTTATTCCCGCCGTCATCCTCGTGGATAAAAACGGGAACGGCCTGAAAATTGCCAACCGGATTCTTTCGTTAATCGCGCCTTATATGGGATGCGCCCTCGCCGATTTTTCCAACACCTACGGCACAACGTCGAAAGAGACGGCCATTATGATCTCCCCCTACATGAACGGCGGAGAGCCTTACGGTTTCGCCGTGAGAGTTGCCGATCAAATTCCTCAATTTTGTTTGTCGTGTTCCAAAGGCCCGCAAACGGAAAGGGAATTGAGAGAACAAGAAGAAATCTCTCTCAAGGGCCCGCTTCTTTCTATTCCTGAATCCTTTATCTCGTCGGCAAAAACTATCCTTTCGGAACCCTGTCTTGTTCCTCTTCTCAACAACGTACGCGCGGCTCTCATCGGCAAATCCATGTATGAATCGCCAACATCCATGCGCGCTTTTGTTCTATAAAAATTCTTTTCTTCACTTCTTTTTTCTTTGAAAATTGCCGGAAATTACTTTCGATTCGCGCCGCACCGGGATAAATCTCAAAATTTCCTTGATCTTCCCCGTCAAAAGTCCGATTTTCCCTTCCGACAAAGGGCAAAACGAAAAAAAGTGATGAAAACGAGAAAAAGAAATTTCAACTTTAAGCGCGAATTGTGGCTGATCCTTGGTTTGGCTGTTGTCAGCGGCCTCTTGTATATGGCGTGGGACAGTCCGCTTAAGGCCCTTCCTTTCTATAGAGTAAAAGACGGCTTTAACCTTAATCCCTTGCCGCGCGACGTTAACGCGGGCAGTCCCCTGTTCAAAATGCAAAGGCCCGGCGATTCCTTGCCTGAGTTCCGCCTGACCATCGAGCCGGAATTCATGGCGTCCCTTCTTGCGGGCAGGCCACAGGAAAAAACGTGCCTGCGGACAAGGTTCAAGAAAGTTCCCGTCAAGGCCTTCTCAATTAACGGCGCGACCATCGGAGGCAAGGCGTTCGCGCGCCTGCGCGGTTTGTGCCATCTTCACTGGCTCTACAAACAAAAATCCATCAAAGTGCAAATCGAAAAGCCTTTTTTGGGTTATTCGACCTTTAACCTTACGACGCTGAACAGCGACGCCTTTCTCTTCGAAATCTGGGCGAACCGCCTTCTCGTCGAAGCGGGCGGCATCGCCAGCCGCGTCGTGCTCGTCAAAGTTTATCTGAACGACGAATACCTGGGCGTCCACGAACTCGTCGAAAATCTCGACAAGGACCTTCTGGCCAACCAGGGGCTTCGGCCTGGCCCGATGTACCGCGAGAAGTATTTTGCCGAATTCGGAAACAGCATGGAAATCGAAAAGATTGAGGATTACTGGCAGAAAAACGCCGCCAAGAGTTCTAACTGGGAAGACCTGATAGCCCTGCAAAAGGCCGTTCTCCAGTCCGTCCAGACAGGCGATGACAGCTACAAAAGCCACCTCAACCTGGACCAGTATATTACGTATTCAGCCGTAGCAGCCTTAACAGGCACCAACCATCTCAATACTCATAACATCCCCATTTACCGGCCCAAGCGCGACCCGCGATTTTCCTTCATCGGATACGACTTTTATGAGCCTCAGGCGAGCGGCCAATCGACGCCCCTGCTTCCGTTCCATATGCCTTATTTGGCCATGAACAGGCTTCACAGGCTGTTCATGGCCGATCCCGCGCTGCGAGCCATGGTCCACAAGCGCATAGCCTATATCATTCGCCATAACGATCCCGTAGGCTTGTACGAAAAAATCCTGGCTCATGCGCGTCCCTATCTGACCGAAGATTTACCTAAAGGCATCATTTCCCACGGCAACGGAATTCCCTCCATTGAAAAATATGAATCCGCAAACTGGCATTTTCCGACCGTTCAAAGACGCATCGAATACCTTAAGGAAGATTACGAAAACCCTGAGGCACGGATCACGCCCGGCTGGCGGGAAAAAGAATCCTTCCAGTTCGTCATTCAGGGCGCGGGCATGTACCGCGTCCGCTTTCAAACGGCGGCGTCCTGCGACAAAGACCCGGACTTTACCGTTAAAATCCTCGGACGGACCATCGCCCCCCCCTGACCTGCGGACAAAACGGGAAAACAGTCTCGGAAGCTTTTATTGCCGAACGGAACGACATCGCCTTTCCGTCGCCGGACAACCGGTATGATGCCTTATTGGGGCGCAACACGGCGGGCGCCATTCTGATCGATGTGGAAAACTCCGGAAAGACACCCTTAAAAGACATTGTCGTCGAATCTCTCCAAAACGGCAAGACGTTCGAGCCTTCAAAAGCCTGGCCCTTCTTTATCAAGCGCATCGGCGAAGGCGTTCTGAGCCTGGGCGAAAACCTTCCGCCTGACAGCGCGGATCTGTCCGCGGAAGGCTACAGAATATACAAACCGCTCAATTCGCCGATCGTATTCGAGACCGAAAAAGGAATCATCAATGTAAGCTATTACGGACTAGGAAATCCGCCTGGATTATACGACGTCGGCCCGCTTCTTTGCTGGAATTTGGACAGCCGCCGGGAATGCATGGAATTGACGGCGGCCATGCTTTTCTCTATCGACCCCACGCGCCTCTTCCCGCCGCCTGCGCCCAAAGGACGTAAAACTAAATTCTCGCTTGCGCCAAAAGACGTTAAAGACTGCAAATCGTTCACCTTTGAACGGGGCTCATGGCATATCTCCGGTCCTATAGGGTTCGGCCCCTCATGCGCCGTAACCTTCGAAAGCGGCGCGCACCTTCTATTCAATTCCGATTCCCTCATGCTGATCGAAGGGCCCGTTTCGTTCCCCGATGTTTCGAAAGCCCCGGTCACGTTCGACCCGTATGAGGATGAATGGGCCGGCGTCATTATCCGCGGCCAAAAGGAACCCGTCGTCATCCGTAACGCGCGCTTTTCAAAATCCAATGAATTTTCCTACGAAGGGCGGCGCTATACGGGAGCCCTAAACGTCATCGACGTCGCCGACAGCTCTATTCACGATAACCGGTTTTTCGATATCAATGCGGACGACGCCCTCAATGTGCGCGGCGGCCACGCGAAAGTCGTCAACAACGTTTTTGCCCGGAACCGCGACGCGCTCGACTTCGACCTCGGCAGCGCGCTCGTGGAAGGCAATTTCATGTTCCGTCAGAAGGACGACGGAATCGACATAGGCTCGCTTAGGGGCCTTGTCGTGCGGAACAACCTCATCGTTGAATCGGGAGACAAGGGCATATCGGTCGGCGAAGGATCGACGGAAATTGAGATCGGCGGCAACCGTCTTGAGAAAAACAACGTCGGCGTCGCCGTCAAGGACGGCTCCAGCGTCGTCCTGTCCGGCAACCTTTTCAAAGGAAATTCCCTCGGCCTGAACGTCTATGAAAAAATCGGCGATGGCAAACGGCCCGCGATCGTGACCGGCGCTTCATGGTTTGTTGAAAACGGCGCGGATTATAAGGAACGCGGCAACATCCATCCCCTTGAAAGAACTAAGGTATCGGCCTTGCCGATAAGCGTGGACACTGAGAAGAAAATAGACCAGAAAATCGATGCGGTTTGCGCCGTGTGCCATTCCGGTTTGAGGTAGATTCGATATGAGCGTTAACGTCGCCGAAATACTGGAGATTGAAGAGCCTGAATTCCCGGAAGAGCCCCGCGTGGCGCCCCTGCCGGTCGCGCGCAACCGCGCCGCCTCGCGCTTCGAATTGAAGTTTCTCGTGACGCTGGCAGAAGGCGAAAAGATCGTCAACGAACTGCGCCACGGCATGCTTTTCGACTCTCATACGGATTCGACGGGCCGCTATGCCGTTCATTCCCTTTATCTGGATACCGGCGACCGGAAAGACTATTACGACGTCATCAACGGCGAAAAGAACCGGTGCAAGTTCCGCTTCCGCCATTACGGGGGCGAGCCGTCGCGCATCGCGCTGGAGGCAAAGAAAAAAACAAACCAGACCATCAGCAAAACCCGCGTGTGGATCGAACCCGACGAGATGGAGTCTCTCTGGATCGCGCCCTTCGCGGCTACCGGCGATTTCGGCTTTTTCGCCTACCATTTCGCCCGCTACAACTACAAGCCGCTCGTCGCCCTCTCCTATGAGCGCGTGGCGCTGGTCGATCTGCTTGGGCACGACGTGCGGGTCACGCTCGATTTCAATCTTCGGTGCGCAGGTCCTGAATCGTTCATGCCGCCTTTTGACGAAAGCGGTATGCGCGTTCTGCCGCCGGGTTACGGCATTCTTGAGGTCAAGTTCGACGCGCGAATGCCCCAATGGCTTCGCAGCTGCCTGCGGAAAAACCGCCTTGTGGCGCGGCCCTATTCGAAATACGTGAAATCCGTCGATCGCCATGTGAACAATCAACCATTGCTAGAGGAGCTGAACCAGTCATGGATGAATTTCTAAAGCAACTTGCCCTGTCGCCAGATACGTTAAGCGCCGGATTCACCTTTCAGGAGTTTCTGCTCAGCACTGCCCTGAGCGCCGTTCTGGCGCTGCTCATGTCCGTCGTATACCGGATGACTCACACAGGCATTTCGTATTCGCGTTCGTTCGTCCTGACCATGATCATCATGGCCATCACCGTGTCGTTCATCATGCTGATCATCGGAAGCAATCTGGCGCGGGCGTTCAGCCTTGTGGGCGCGCTGTCGATCGTCCGGTTTCGCAACGCCGTCAAGGACTCCCGCGACACGGCCAACATCTTCATGGTGATGGCCATGGGCATGGCCTGCGGCACTAAACTTTACGCGATGGCCATCGCCTTCACGCTGATCACAAGCGCTATCATGCTCGTTCTGGACCGCATGGGTTTCGGCTCGTCGAACAGGATGGCCCGCCTGTTGCAATTCTCTTTCCCCGCCTCGAGCGACCGGAAAGTCGCCGAAGGCATCGAGGCGGAAATGAACCGCCTGACGAAAGGCAACCATGTGCTGGTAAGTTCCGAAATCGTAAACAACCGGAAATTGCTCGTCTTCAACGCCGAGCTCCCGGCCCGGAAGACGTCGGACGCGATCCTCAACGCCTTCCGCGACCGCTTCGGCAACGTCGACGTCAAGCTGCTCACCGGCTTCGAGCGATTCAATATCTAACGGATTTGCGGCGCAGGGCTTGCCCTGCGTAGCTGCCTGGAGCGAAGCAGGTTGGCGCGCCCTAGAAGATTCGAACTTCTGACCTGCTGCTTAGAAGGCAGCTGCTCTATCCTGCTGAGCTAAGGGCGCGAGACCGAATATTATGCCTGAAGGGTCCTAACGATTGGTTTCTTTCATAATTTACATGGTTTTGCCAGTCAAAAGAACGCTTTCGCACCCGCGAAACCGCCTTATTGACCGCCCCCCTCGATGCTATTAGGGTCCGCCCTCATTAAGATAATTATACGCCTATCGCTTACGTGCAATCCACCCTTTTTCAGGGAGCATTCATAATGGGACGCAACGGCGCCACGGAAAAAACCAAACTCTCCTCTGCAAAAAAACCCTCCGCAACGTCTCCCCCCGCCGCCTTCGCCGAATCCTTTCTCACCGGCCTCCTGCCGGATGATCCGTCCGCCTTGCCGCCCGAAGCGCAAAAGGGTCTTGTCTCGTCGTTCTGGCGGTTCGCGCAGGTTCGGCCGCGCGGCGCGATAAGCCTGCGCCTTGTGAACCCGTCGCGTGAAAAAGACGGCTGGATGTCGCATCGAACGGTTCTGGAAATCATTGCCGACGACATGCCGTTTCTGGTGGATTCCGTCACGGGCGAGCTGCACCGGCGCGGCTACGCCATCCATCTTTCGCTCCATCCGGTTCTGCGCGTGCGGCGCGACGATAAAGGCAGGCTGATCGATTTGAAGGGCGAAAAGGCCGACGCCGAATCCTTCATGCATCTTCAGTTCGACCTGTGCCTCGATCCCCAACAGCTCGACGATATTGCCAAAGAGCTTCATTTCATTCTGGACAATGTCAAAGCCGCCGTCGAGGACAAGGAGAAAATGTTCGCGCGGATGGCCGAAGCCGCCGCCGGGATCAAGGCGCCCAAAGGATCGCGCGTCACCCTTGAGGACGTGACGGAAACTAAAAGTTTCCTTGAATGGCTAGGCCGGAAAAACTTCACCCTGCTCGGCTACCGCTATCTCGACATCGTCCGGAAAGACAAGCGCCTGCAGTGGAAAGCGCAAGAGTCCAGCGGCCTCGGCATTCTGCGCCGTTACGAAGCCCGCGTTTTCGGCGACTTGCGCGACCGCCCCACCCTGCCTCCCGATGTCCAGCGCCACGTCCAGCAGCGTCATTTGATCATCATCGTCAAGGCCAACGAACGAAGCCGCGTACACCGCGCCGTTCCGATGGACACGATCGTCGTTCAGCGCTTCGACGACGAGGGCCGGATCGCCGGCGAACATCTGTTCGCCGGGCTTTTCACGTCCACGGCCTATACGCAAAGCGTGCGCTACGTGCCGCTTCTGCGCCACAAGGTCATGCAGGTGATAAATCGCGCCCGTTTCGACCCGGCGGGGCACAACGGACGCGCTCTTCTCAACATTCTGGATACCTACCCGCGCGACGAGCTGTTCCAGATCGATCCGGACGAGCTTTTCGAAAACAGCCTGGCCATCCTCAAGCTTCAGGAGCGGGCGGGCATAGGCCTTTTCGTGCGCAAGGACATCTTCAACCGTTTCGTGACGTGCCTTCTGTTCGTGCCGCGCGAACGTTACGACTCCGAACTGCGCATCAGGATACAACAGCTTCTCGAAAACGCCTTTGCCGGATGCACGTCCGAACTCAACGTCCGCATCGACAGCAGCCGGCTTGCGCGCGTGATCTTCACCATCACCACGGGCCCGGCGTCGCGCCAGCCGGACCGCGAACAACTTGAATCGTCCATCCGCGAATTGTGCCGCACGTGGCAGGACCGGCTTCACGACAGCCTCTTGCGCCATTACGACGAAGCCCGCTCACTCCAGATTATGCGCCTGTACGGCGCAGCTTTTCCGCCCGGCTACTGCGACGTCACCTCGGCGGCAGCGGCCACGCGCGACATTCATGCGCTCGAGCGGGTCAAGGAAAGCGAACGGCTCGTCGTCGATCTTTTCGCGACCAAAAACGACGATCTATTCCACCTCAAGCTCTTCCAGCCCGGCTTTCCGCTCCTTCTCTCCGACGTCCTTCCGCTTATCGAAAACATGGGCCTCAGGGCCCGCTACATGAGCGGCCCGCACGAAGTCGCGCCGGGCAACAGCGGGCTGAAAGTCTTCATCCATGAATTCGTTTGCCGCCCGGCGCGCCCGTCGCCGGTCGATTTCGCAACGCTTAAACCTTCGTTCGAAGAAGCCTTCGCCAAGGTCTGTTCAAAAGACGTCGAAAACGATCTGTTCAACGGCCTGACTCTCTACGCAGGGCTTGAATGGCGTGAAATCGTGATTTTGCGCGCCATGGGCCGTTATTTGCGCCAGCTTCGCATTCCCTACGACCTCGACATGATGGCCTCGACCCTTCTGGCGCATCCGAAAACGGCCTATTATCTTGCGCGACTGTTCGTGACCAATAACGATCCCGGCATCGGGGAAGACCGCGCCAGACTGGCCGCAAGACTGAGACAAAAAATCCACGCGGCTTTGGCGGACGTCAAGGCCCTGGAGGAAGACCGCATCCTCCGCCGCTATCTGAACCTGATTGAATCGGTCCTGCGCACGAACTATTTCCAGCCCGCAAAGGATGGCGGACCCAAGTCCTACCTGTCGATCAAGTACGACAGCCGCAAGATCGAATTCATGCCCCTGCCCAAGCCTCTGGTCGAGGTATTCGTCTATAGCCCGCGCGTGGAAGCCATTCACCTGCGCGGGGGCAAGGTCGCCCGGGGCGGCATTCGCTGGTCCGACCGTCGCGACGACTTCCGTAACGAGATTCTCGGCCTGATGAAGGCCCAGATGGTGAAAAATATCGTTATCGTGCCGGTGGGATCCAAGGGCGGCTTTATCGTCAAGCGCCCGCCGGAGGACTCCGGCGATTTGCGAACCGAAGGCGTGGCTTGCTACCGGATTCTCATCCGCGGCCTGCTCGACATCACTGACAACCGGATCAATGGCCGCATTGTTCCGCCGGAGCGCGTCGTCCGGCACGACGGCGACGATCCCTATCTCGTCGTAGCCGCCGACAAGGGAACGGCAAAATTCTCCGACATCGCCAACGAAGTCTCCCAGGAATACGGTTTCTGGCTGGACGACGCCTTTGCCTCGGGCGGTTCGGCCGGTTACGACCACAAGGAGATGGGCATTACGGCCCGTGGCGCGTGGGAGGCCGTCAAGCGCCACTTCCGCGAACTCGGCAAGGACATCCAAACAACGGATTTCACGTGCGTGGGCGTGGGCGACATGTCGGGCGACGTTTTCGGAAACGGCATGCTCTTGTCGAAGCATATCCGGCTTCTGGGAGCCTTCGACCATCGCCATATCTTCTGCGACCCCGATCCCGACGCCGCCACGAGCTTTGCGGAACGGGAACGCCTGTTCAAATTGCCGCGCAGCAGCTGGGCCGATTACGATCCCAAAAAAATATCCAAAGGCGGCGCCGTTTTCGCCCGAACGGAAAAGACCGTCAAACTGACGCCGGAAATAAAAAAAGCTTTCGGCATCGCGGCGGACACGATCCCGCCCTCCGATCTGATACAGGTCCTGTTGCGCGCTAAAGTCGACCTTCTCTATTTCGGCGACATCGGCACCTATGTCAAAGCCTCGGACGAAACGCACGACACTGTGGGAGACCGGGCCAACAACCTGCTTCGCGTGGACGGCGGCGAACTGCAGGCCCATGTCGTTTGCGAAGGGGCCAACCTCGGCATGACCCAGCGGGGACGGATCGAATACGCGCTAAAGGGCGGACGCCTGAACACGGACGCCATCGACAACTCGGCGGGCGTCGATTGCTCGGACCATGAGGTCAACATCAAGATACTGTTGCGGAAAATCGTGACCGGCGGCGATCTTTCCCTGACGGCCCGGAACAAAATGCTCGCGAGCATGACGGACGACGTGGCCGGGCTTGTCCTGAAAGACAACTACCGCCAGACGCAGGCGCTTTCCATCGCTGAATCGCAGGCATCGGAGCTTTTGCCCCTCCATGCGCAAAGCATCCGTCTGCTCGAAAAAAGCGGCCTTTTAAACCGCGCGGTCGAGTTTCTGCCAGGCGAAACCGACATCGCCGAGCGCCGCCGTCTTGGCAAGGGCCTGACTCGGCCCGAGCTTTCCGTTCTCATGGCTTACGCAAAAATATGGCTGTACGAGCAATTGATGGCCTCGGACCTGCCGGACGATCCCTTCCTGCACAAGGACCTGCTGTATTATTTCCCGGAACTTCTGCGGGAAAAATACCCGGACGCGATCGGCAAGCACCAGCTGCGCCGCGAAATCGTCGCCACGCGCCTTGCCAACAGCATCGTCAACCGCGTCGGCGGGCATTTCGTTTTCACGGTTTCCGAACGAACGGGCAAAGACGTCGTCGGCATCGCGCGCGTCTATCATCTTGTCCGCGCGGCCTACGATCTGCACAACCTCTGGAAAGACATCGAAAGCCTCGACAACCGCGTGCCCGCCGCCACCCAGATTGCCATGCATCTCGCGGTCAACCGGATGATGGAATTCGTCGTGCCATGGTTCCTGACAGAAGATGAAATTCCGGCGAAACTGTCTCCGTACATCGAACGCTATCGCGAAGCGGTCGAGCGCTTGACCGCATGGCTCGACAAGGCGCCGCCGGAAATGGGTCTCAACCACCGGAAGACCGAAAAGGATCTCATCGATCGCGGCGTGCCGAAGTCCCTGGCCTTTCGCATGGCCGTCATGCCTTACCTGTCGGTGGCGCCGGAGCTCGCCAAACTGGCCGCCAAATCCGGCTGCGCCATCGAACAGGCCGCCGCCGTCTTCTTCAAGCTCGGCGACAGAATGGGACTCAACATGATACGCGAACGCGCCGAATCCATGGCTGGCCCCGATACGCCGCATCAACGCGACGCGGTGAACCTTCTGCTCGACGATTTGCTTGCCATCCAACGTTTATTGACGGCGAAAGTCATCGGCCTGGCCCCGGCGAAACAGGGCAAAACCGCCCAAGCCGCCGATCTTCTTTCCCTGTGGTATACAAAAGAGGCGGCACGTCTCGAGTCCTGCGACGCCCGCATCGAGGAGATTCGGGCCGCCGGTGCCCTCGATTTGGCCATACTAACCCTTGCCATCCGGCAGCTTGGCGCGCTAGTGAAATAGCTCACTTTCCGACGCCAAACGGGTGGCTTATGGCCTTGCGTGAGCTCTTTCCGCCGCTTGAGCCCTATTTGAAGGGCATGCTGCGCGTTGACGACATTCACACCCTTTACTGGGAAGAATGCGGCAACCCGAAAGGCGTGCCCGTGGTTTTCCTGCACGGAGGCCCCGGCGCGGGCGCGTCGCCCGTCATGCGCCGGTTTTTCGATCCCGAAACCTGGCGCATCGTCCTCTTCGACCAGCGCGGCGCGGGACGTTCCACGCCGCTTTACGAAACGCAGCGCAACACGCCCGATCTTCTTGTCGCGGACATCGAAACGCTCCGCCATACGCGCAAGGTGGACCGCTGGCACGTCTTCGGCGGCTCGTGGGGCAGCACGCTGGCCCTCGCCTACGCGCAAAAACATCCCGAACGCTGTCTGAGCCTCGTCCTGCGCGGCGTTTTCCTGATGCGCAAACACGAAATTGACTGGTTTCTGTACGGCTTGCGCAACGTCTTTCCCGAAACTTGGTCCCAGTTTTCGGGCTTTATCGCGCCGGAGCACCGCAACGACCTCCTCGGCGCCTACGCGCGCATTTTCGAAGGTCCCGACGACGCCCTGCGCCGCGAAGCGATCCGGCTCTGGCTGCACTATGAAACGTCGTGCTCGACGCTCCTGCCAGCCAAAGACAAGGAGCAACCCGTTCGGGAAAACGACCTGCGCGCGGCCATGCCCGTTCTGGAGGCTCACTATTTCAGGAACAACCTTTTCAAGCCCGACAACAGGCTGCTGGACAACGTTTATCTTATCCGCCGCATCCCCGGCGCGATCGTGCAGGGACGCTATGACATGCTCGCGCCTATCGTTACGGCGGACGAACTTCACCGCCACTGGCCGGAGGCCGAATACCATATCGTTTCCAACGCCGGCCATTCCGCCACGGAACCCGGCATCCGCGACGCCCTCATCGAGGTGACGGAGAAGTTTAAATCGATAAAATAGGAACCGGAAACCGGAAATCAGGGATTGTCTTGCATCATCCGGATGAACTCTTGCCGCCATTCGTCGCTATGGACGACGGAATAGCTGATGGTGCGCTGCCGGATGGCCTGGGCTAGCGCGTTTGTCTCCAGACGCATTGTTTTGGCCTTTTTGTTGGCCATGGAGAACACGGCTTTTTTGTAATCGGTATCTTCGTTTTTAAGGTGAACGCCTTTTGTCTCGACGACATAAGTCTTGAAACCGTCAAGCCCGTCATACTCCGTCCCGAAGACGAAGTCGGGAAAAATGCGGTTTTTCTTCCAGCCTTGCAGGTGATAACCGCTTGGCGGCACGTTCCGCCACCAGAAATAAAGGATATTTTGATCTTCCAGGAACCACGCAACATCCCGTTCCAGGTCGTTGTAGGAATCTTCAATCTCAATGTCGAAAAGGGAGAGTTGCAGGGGTTCTCCCAACCGGTTGGCAAGACGTTTTTTGTCCTTGAGCTTTTTGGGTTTGAAAAGAGCGTTTTCGGGCTTTTCGGCAAGAATGGTGAAACGTATCCCGTCTTTTTCCAGCGCTTCGTCGAAAACGGCTTTCGCCAGCCTGTCTTTTTCCGCCTGAAGATGGCGCTTGGCCTGCTCGACAATATAGACGAACGCGCCCGCCACCATATCCCCGCCGAATTTTTTTTGAAGACCGTCGAGGATGGCCTCGGCGACTTCGTTTGCGATCCATGGATTGGGAATCAGGTCGTCGGAAAGAACGCGCGCGAAATAATAGGGATCGATTTCCGGCAGCGGAGCCGAAAGCCTTTGCACGTTATGTTGATCGATAAGGTTTTTCCCGTCGCGCCCGAGACCGACGGCAAAAGACTCCCCTGTCGGCCTGTGTTCGGAAAGGGGCAGGGAAAGAACGGCGGACAAATCGGCGTCGGACCACCGGATATTGCGCTCAATATCCATGATGTAACTGACGGGCCGCCAGTTGGTTTTATCTTCGCGGCAGGCGAAAACGGGCAGAAAACTGGCGCTTGCCGTTTTTTTGAATTTCTCCCTGACGCGGGATTCGATAAGTTTCGGCTTGTCCTGCTCGTCCCCCCGGTCCAGGGCCAAGCGTCCGGCCAGGTCGCCAAGACCTTCTTTTTCAAAGCCGTCCTGAATGCTTTTCAGCATATCGGCCGGTTTTTGCTGATAAGCGTAAACGTAGCTTTCATCCAATGCCAAAATACCCGTTTTGCGGGCGTGGGGCTGGCGCAAAATACGGCCCACAAGCTGCGTCAGGGCCGTTTGCGCTCCGGCATTCGTCAAAATGGCTAAGACATAGGCGAACGGGCAATCCCAGCCCTCCTGCAGGGCGTATTTGGTTATGATGTAGCGAATTTGGCAGTCGCGGGACAGCAAGCCGTCGTCGTCGTCTATTTCTTCCAAATCGTCTCTCGTGCTGGACTTTATGGCGATTTCTTCGGGCCGCGCTTTTTCTTTTTCGATAAGGTGCTGTTTGATCTGTTCGGCGTGCGTATGGCGGCTGTCGTCCCGCGCATCCTTGCCGGTGCGCTCAACCTGAATCAAAAGAATGGGGCGGATGTAACGGCCCGATTGCGCTTCAAATTGCCGCGCCGTTTCTTCAAGTTCGTTTCGTTTATGGATAGCGTGCCGCAACGTATCCCGCCAATCCCGGGAAGCGTCGTTGTGAATGTGCAAGTCGAGCTTGAGCATATCCTCTTTTTCAAGCGCGCGTCCGCTTACGACAACGAGCTTGTTGCTGGTGGTCTTGGGCGTGGCGGACAGCTCAAGGACAAGGCAGGGGTTGAAACCGGCCAGCGTCGCCTGCGCCTTTTCGCTATAGGCTTTGTGGCCCTCGTCAAGAATGACAAGCGGTTGCAAAAGGCGAAGCGTGTTGCCGAGCGAGGTCTTGATCCGCCGTTCGAGGATTTCGTCCTTTTCCCCGAAATGATCGAGGTTCGGGATTTTGGCGAGCCACGCCTCATGTTCCCGCGTCGCGTCCTCGAACGGGAAAAACGAGTCGAACCCGCTGCTGTCCTGAAAGATTTTCAGCGTCTCCTTGTTTTCCCGATTGGCGGCGGGCAGCATCAGAAAAAGCACGACAAGATTTTCGGCCGCGTCCGTCGGCGAAAACCTGTCCGTGCGCTCCAAAATCCGAACCCGGTCGCCTGTGATAACGTCAAGGTGCTGGCGATAGGGATGGTCCTTGTTGCGCAGGGCTTTGAGCGTTTGCTGGTAAATCTGCGTCGTCGGCACGATCCACAAGACAAGGCCGGTCTTGGATTGGCGATAATGCAAATTGGCCAGGTCGATCGTCTTGATCGCCAAAAGGGTCTTGCCGCCGCCGGTGGGTATTTTAAGGCAGAAATTGGGGAGCGGGCGGCCAAGCCCGTCCGTCTTTCCGTTATAGCGGACGGGCAAATCCATCTTCGCCCACGCCCGCGCCGGAAAGTCGATTTCAAGGTCCGGGTTCGCGTCCGCCTTGACCTTCCATTCGGCCAGAAGCTTGAGCCAGGCTTCAACCTCTTTCAGGGCGGCTTGCTGAAACTGTTTCAGTTCCATCGGTCTTCCCCGCTTTTTTTCTTGCCGCCCGCAAGCTGATATATTTCATAGGGCAGCCGGGCGAATTCTTCCCGATTGGCCTTAACAACTGTTTAACCCTCCGTTCCGCTTTTGTCCACGGACCGTTGACATGGCAGCCTTGTCCACAGGCTGCATGGCAGCTTCGTCCATTAACCAATTCATTTCCCGGATCTCAACGGTGCGCCAACGCTGCGCCAACGGTGCGCGAACGGTGCTTCAACGCTGCGCCAACGGTGCGTTAACGCTGCGCCAACGCCTTCAGAACCGCATCGCCCATGGCCCTTGTCGAGACCGGTTTTAGGCCTTCCGGCGCGATGTCCGGGGTTCGAATTCCCGCGTTCAGGACGTCTTTGACGGCCTTTTCCAGTCTTTCCGCCTCCTCGTCCCACCCGAAGGAATAGCGGAACATCATCCCCGCGCTGAGGATCGTGGCCAGCGGATTGGCGACGCCCTTACCCGCTATATCTGGGGCCGAACCGTGAATGGGCTCATACATGGCGCGTCCCTTGTCTCCCAGCGATGCCGACGGGAGCATCCCCAGCGACCCGGTCAGCATCGATGCCTCGTCCGACAAAATATCCCCGAACAGGTTGTCCGTCAGAATCACGTCGAACTGCTTGGGATTCCTCAACAATTGCATCGCGCAATTGTCCGCGTACATATGCGAAAGCTCCACGTCCTTGTAGTCTTCCGCATGCAGTTTCGTGACCTCCTCCCGCCATAACAGGCCGGATTCCATGACATTTCCCTTCTCGCACGAGCAAACCTTGTTGCTTCTTTTGCGCGCCGCCCCGAACGCCACGCGCGCGATGCGCCTGATTTCGGACGTTGTGTAGACCTGCGTATTGACCCCGCGCCGCTCGCCGTCCGGCATCTCAAAAATACCTCTGGGTTCGCCGAAATACACGCCCCCCACCAGTTCCCGCACGATCATGATATCGAGCCCACGGACAACCTCGGGCTTCAGCGTGGACGCGCCGATCAGGGGATCGAACACGATGGCCGGGCGCAAATTTGCGAACAATTCCAGTTCCTTACGGAGCTTCAGCAGACCCGCTTCCGGGCGCTTGTCAAAAGCGGCCTTTTCCCATTTAGGCCCGCCGACCGCGCCCAGCATGACCGCATCGGCCTCTTTCGCGGCCCCAAGCGTGGAATCCGCCAGCGGCACGCCGTACCTGTCGATCGCCGCTCCGCCCACAAGATCCTCCGTAATCGTCATGGCCAGCCCGCGCTCGCCGCTAAACCATTCCAGCACGCGCTTCGCCTCGGCCATAATTTCGGGCCCGATCCCGTCGCCGGGAAGGAAAAGAATTTTCTTGCTCATGTTCGGATTTCACCTGATATCATGTTTGTAAGAGCAGACACCTCAAAATAAAACTGGCGTCATTCCCGGAACCGCGCAGCGGTTGCCGGGAATCCATTTTTGTTTCAACAAGATGGATCCCCGCCTGCGCGGGGATGACGCTGCTATTCTGATTTGATATTTCATCATACCCACGGTTGCTCGGTTTTGCGTTTGTCCTCAAAAGCCTTGATGTCCCCAAGATATTGTTCCGTAAGGCCAATATCGTCCAGCCCATGCAACAGGCAATGCCGCCGGAACGGCTCGACCGTAAAGGCAAAATCGACCCCATCCGGCCCCGTTATGCGTTGGGCTTCCAGATCAACAGTCAGTTGCATACCGGTCTTTTGAGCGATTTGGGTAAGCCGGTCTACCTGCTCATGCGGCAAGATAATCGGCAACAGGCCATTCTTGAAACAGTTGTTAAAAAAGATATCGGCGAAGCTGGGCGCGATAACGCACCGGATTCCAAAGTCTGCGAGCGCCCAGGGCGCATGCTCGCGGCTCGACCCGCAGCCGAAATTCGCGCCCGCAACGAGTATCCTGGCGGCACGAAACGCGGCCTGATTGAGCACGAAAGACGCAATTTCCCGCCCGTTTTCGTCGAAACGCATCTCATGAAACAAGTGCTTGCCGAGCCCCGTGCGCTGCGTCGTCGTAAGGAATTGCTTGGGAATAATCGCGTCCGTATCGATATTAACCATCGGCATCGGCGCGGCCACGCCCGTGAGTTGCGTGAATTTTTGCATGGTAATTATACTATCATTGCGATCCAACATATTATAAATGATTAATAAAAAATAGAAGTAAATAAACTGCGTGAAAAAGCAACACACCAAGAGGGCATAACAACAAAAACAGCACTATACGAGACGACCATTTCTTTTTATGAGCAAAGCTTTTCCACAATTTACTCTGCGCAAAACAAACAATAGCGACAGTGAGAAATAAGAAAAAAGACACAATCCAAACGCCATTCCTGACGAACAACGCCACGGTATCAATATCCAATGATGTTGATTTAAACATGGATAATCCCCAAGCGTATCCCAACATATAAAATCATAGTTCTCTCCTTAGAAGTTAAGCCATGAAAACATGCAGCAAATATCGCATTCCAAAGTTAAATATTGTAAGGCTTATAACTGTTAACAAAAATCTTCTGCTACGAAAAGAATAGGTGTTTGCATCCCTTTTCTCAAAATAACCGAACAATCCCAAAATGGGTAGAAGCATTACAGTCAAGAAAAAGGTACCTAAGAAAATCGCATAACCTAATTTCATCCCATCCCCCTTACATCCGCCAACTTTCCCGCAAGAGCCGTGGCCATATCTGTGAGTTGCGTGAATTTTTGCATGATTATTGATCTGGCAGAACAAGCCGATGAAATAATATTGCCAAACTGTAAGTAGTTAAAAAACGCCCTACGCCGAGAGGAAATAATAAAATGAATAATACAACACGCGACGACCATTTTCGTTTGAGGGCAAATTCTTTCCATATTCTACCCTGCACAATAAAAATAATAGCGACAACGAGAAAAATAAAACCGGATACAATCTCCACTAAATACTCTTGATGAAAAAACCAAGGATCACTATCTATGTGATCATAATGCTCATATGTATGCATAGATACTCCTCCTAATCCCTAACGGACGACGTTCTCCCCAAAGCCGGGTCAGTGTAAGATCTGTTTTCCAAAACATCTAAAAGCTATGTCCAATAGGTATAGACAAACAAGTGTTAATAATAATCTTCGTGTGAGAAAAGAATATGAGTTCGGCTCTCTTTTCTCAAAAAACCCAAACAAACCTAAAATGGATGGGAGCAAAATAAGCAACAACACGATGAAAATAATAATAAAATTAACTTGTCTCATCCCATCCCCCTTACATCCGCCAACTTTCCCGCAAGAGCCGTGGCCATATCTGTGAGTTGCGTGAATTTTTTCATGCTCATGAACCCCTAAAGCTTCGAAACATCCACGTCCTTACATTTTTCTGAAACGTATTCGATGTTCGTTGTTTGGCTTTGCCTGATTTTTTCGATTATTTCAGCACGCGATAAGACAAGCATTTTTTCAAAACACGCACGATCATCGCCGCATTTGGCTTGACGAGACCTCATATCGGCACCACTTAGCACGACAATACAGTTAACAAGTTTTTCGTTCTCTGGAGGCAGATGTGATGTTAGTTCTCGCGGCAAAATAATACCGGCAATGCCCATTTTAATTGCTGATGCTGTCAAATTTGGGTTGTCGAATGAAAGCTTAGCAGGAACTAAAGGCGCCCACATTCCAAAAATTGAAGTTAGTGAAAAAGAAAGAAATAAAAATGAAAGACACAAGATAACACGCGATCCCCACTTTCGCTTTCCTGCAAATAACGCCCATTTTTCCCAAAACGACAATAAAATAATCACGCCAAAAGAAACAACAAATACAATAACATACAACGATACATGCCATGTATCATAGGTGACGGAGCCAAATGGAATGTTATTTATCATGGGCATCTCCCCAAACATAAATGCGGACGCGAGATCAGAACTTCTTCTCCAAGAGTGAACCACGGCAAAGGGTTCAGCGACGCACAATTATCAAAATATTTTTTATAATCTGCCAACATTTTTTCATCTGGCGGGCCTGCTATTTTTCCGTCTTTTTCCGGTTCGCGATACATTTTACGTAAATCCCTGTAAAAGTCACTAGCGGGCAGCCATATTGCGCCCAAGACCTCGCCATGTAATGACACATCAAGTTGTATGTTCTGCTTAGGTAAATAGGCTTTACGCAAGTTTTCATATAACTCATATTCATTATGAGCACATATTTTGAATCTCGTATTGCAACTCTCTTCATAAAAATATTTATTCCATCTGTCTTCGACAAAATTCGATATAGCGGAACGATAACAATTCTTAGCTTCATCATTGAGCGCTTTAGGAAACATAACGGCTAAATTATTTAATGTATACTCATGAACCGCACGGCCGCGCAGCACAGCTATTTCTGCATTTTCCGCAGCGCGCGTAACCAACGTTTTTATGCCATAAAGCCCCAAAAAGACTGCAGCAAGATTCATCATAAAAAGACAAAGTGTTGTGATTAAAAATCGCCTCCTTCGAAAACAATACTTTCCTTTGTCCCGGCTTTCAAAGAGGCCAAACAATGGCAAAAAAGAAGACAACAGCACCAAAACTACTAAGCCAAAATAGACATATAAATAAATATTCATCCCATCCCCCTTACATCCGTCAGTTTCCCCGCAATCGCCGCGGCGGCGGCCATGGCCGGGCTCATGAGATGCGTGCGGCTATCGCGGCCCTGACGTCCTTCGAAGTTGCGGTTCGAGGTCGAGGCGCAACGCTCGCCCGGTTTAAGGCGGTCTTCGTTCATCGCGAGGCACATGGAGCACCCCGGCTCGCGCCAGTCGAAACCCGCGTCGCGGAAAATCCTGTCGAGCCCCTCTTTCTCCGCCTGCTGCTTCACAAGCCCCGAGCCCGGCACCACCATGGCCACGACATGCGGCGCAACATGCCTGCCTTTGGCTACCGCCGCCGCCGCGCGCAGGTCCTCGATCCGCCCGTTGGTGCAGGAACCGATAAACACCTTGTCGATTTTCACATCCGTAAGTTTCATGCCCGGTTTCAGGCCCATGTAATCCAGCGCGCGCTGCATGGCCTTGCGTTTGCCTTCATCCCTGGCGCTTGCGGGATCGGGGACAACGCCGGTAATGGGAGCCACGTCTTCCGGCGACGTGCCCCACGTAACAGTAGGCACAATCGACCGCGCATCGATCTTGATTTCCTTGTCATATGCCGCGCCCGTATCGCTCGGCAACGTACGCCAATAGGCGACGGCTTTTTCCCACATCGCCCCTTTCGGCACGCGGGGTTTATCCCTCAGATAAGCGAACGTCGTTTCGTCCGGGGAAATCAATCCGGCACGCGCTCCCGCTTCAATCGACATGTTGCACACCGTCATGCGCTCTTCCATCGACAATGCCCGAATGGCAGCGCCCGTGTACTCGATCACATGCCCCGTGCCGCCTGCCGTGCCCAGCTTGCCGATTATGGTGAGGATCAAGTCCTTGGCAGTCACGCCCGGCGGCAAATCGCCTTCAACGCCCACGCGCATGTTTTTGGATGGCTTTGAAATCAGTGTTTGCGTCGCCAGCACATGCTCGACCTCGGATGTGCCTATCCCGAACGCCAGCGAACCAAACGCGCCATGCGTCGCCGTGTGGCTGTCGCCGCAAACGATGGTGAGCCCCGGCAGCGTGAATCCCTGCTCCGGTCCGACAATATGAACAACGCCTTGCCGCGTATCCAGCATCGAAAAATACTCGACGCCGAATTCGCGCACGTTTTTTTCCAGCGCCTCAACCTGAAGGCGCGAGTCTTCCTTGCGAATGCCCTTGGCGCGGTCCGCCGTCGTCGGCACATTATGATCCGCTACCGCGAGCATGCACTCGGGCCGCCACACCTTGCGCCCCGCCATGCGCAAACCTTCGAAAGCCTGCGGCGAGGTGACTTCGTGCACCAGATGCCGGTCGATGTATATCAGGCAGGTTCCATCCTCCTGCCGCCTCACGACATGGCTGTTCCAGATTTTATCGTAAAGGGTTTGGGGTTGTGACATGATTATTCCTTGTAAACGTTCCGGGCGCCTCTGTCATCGGGACAGCCCGAACCCTATTAAGGGAAGGGAAATTACCACGCCAAGGCCGTTGATCAAGGGGCTAAAAAACGACGGACTCTCGCGCCAAGGTCCCGCATTTCGTAATAAGCTTTACGCGGCTGGGCCAACAAGGTTTCCGGGCTGAAATCCGGGCTATAACGCCGGATCCGGAAATCAAGGACCCATCTTTGAACGACGCCGTTAAGGGGATGCCAGGACAATTTCCGGTCAAAATCGTAAAACCAGACAGGTTTATCCATCGCGATGCCTTCCGAAATCTGAGATGACGTTTCCGCCGTGATAAGAAAAGCATCGGCGTTTGCAACGATTTGTTTATAGGGAAACCGGCCGTCGTCAAAACAAACATTCGGCATGCCTGAAACATAAGATTTTAAAATTTCTTTCCCCTTTTCCGTCCTGCGCCCTGTCACTATGGCGAGCGTGCCGGGAAACTTTTCGGCCAAGGCGCGAAGATCGCGGCCAAATTCGTGGAACATATCGTCCGTAATCTTCAGATGCTCGTCCGAGCCACCAACAAGAACCGCAAGCAGAGGACGTTGAAACGAATGAAACGCCTCTTTCCCCGCTTCACGGAAACCAGCCAACGCATCCGGCGACAATCCATGAATCGCGAGACGGCTTTGGATGACATTCGGCCCCGTCAATTTTTCATGGGGTTGAACGACTATTAAATCGAAAGCGTTCAAATCAAGGTCATATTTCCCGGTTGTGCCTTTGGGATCCTGGATCTGCACGCCTTTGGACTTGCCATCGCTGGCCTTCATGACGCTCTGCACAAGCGCCGCGACTTCCGGCCGGCAACCGACAACATAATCCGGCCAAGGCCCCGTCAAGCGTAGATCATTCTCACAACGGATGTTTTTAAGCTCTTCCGGCGAAAGAATACGTGGCCATGTTACGATGACATTGCTGCCGCCAACTTCCTTTTTAGGCATAGGAAAAAACGAGACGATCTTGACGTCAGCCTGAGAGGCCGCCAAAAGCCCTATCTCTTTTGCCAGCGCTATAACCTGCTCTTTCGTAGCCTGATTGCCCGAGAGCGATAACGTCCAGATAAGCATTCGAAGTATTCCTCCTCATAAGCATTATCCCTTATGAGGAATTAGTTTCAAAATATCATTTATGGTTAATTGTTAAAGCTCAGCACAATCGCCGATATCAGGCTCCCCACGCCTTTCTCGCCTCTCAAAAAGTTCCGGCGGTAGCTGAAAAACCTTTCTTCATCCGCGCACGTGTCGCCGGGGGGCGGTTCAATCATCCCCACGCCCGCCAGGCGTAACTTCTCCATCACATAACCCGGCAAATCGAACATATAATGACCGGATTTGAATGAAGGACGGAAAAAACGCTGAAAATCGGGCTTTTCGGCCAAAAACGGCGCGGGAAATTCGGGCCCGACTTCGTAGGAATTTTGGGCGATGCAGGGACCAAGCGCCGCCCGGACGTTTCGCCTTTGCGCCCCTAAAGCCTCCATGGCCGTTAACGTGTTTTCGATCACGCCGCTGATCGCGCCGCGCCAGCCCGCATGAGCCGCGCCGATAACGCCCGCTTTTTCATCCGCAAAAAGAACAGGAACGCAATCGGCCGTCAGCACAACCAGCACAAGGCCTCGCGCGCGGGTCACCATGGCGTCGGCCTTTGGCGACTGCGGCGGTTCCCAAGCCTCCGTCACCGTCACGACGTCCGGCGAATGCACCTGCTCGCAGCTCAGCGCCTTTTCGGGCTCGGCCTCAAGATACAACGCCGCCAGACGCCTGTTTTCCAAAACGGCGTTTTCCTCGTCGCCGTTCCACAACCCGCCGTTCAGCGAGGCAAAGTTCCCCTTGCTCACGCCGCCATTGCGCGTAAAAAAGCCATGGCGCACGCCGAACGCATCTTTCAGATTTTCCGCTTTCAGCACTTCCATCATGAAAAACCGGCCGTTTCCTTTATGGCGGGCGACAGGATGCCCAGCACCTTGAACTGTATCCCCATATGCGCCGGATCGACAAGACGGTGCATGTCTTCGTCGATCTTTTGCGCCTGCTCTTCCGTTGCATGGCGCTTCAGAACGGCCGCGCGCAAGCCTATGCCCATGGCTTCCAGAAACGCGCCTTGATTGGCGGGCCCCGCAACCTTCGCGCCCTGATGCACGGCTATGAGCTTCAGCGCGGAAAAATCCACGTCAGCCGTAACGTCAACTTCGCCCGGTCTTTCCAGCACGCCCGTGAACCGGTGATCCGCTACGCCTTGCAGCGTCGGCTGGCCGGAAGGCGTGGCGTACCCGTAATCGATCACCAGCCCCGCGCCGCCATGCCTCGCGATATGCGAAGCGACATGGTTCACGATTGCCAGGGACACGGGCGATATTTCATACACCATGCCCTCCGGACCTTCGCGCCATTCGTCCGGCACAAGCGTTTGAATTGCCGGGGCGGGCGGCGAGAGAGCAAAAACGAGTTCGTCTTTTTCAAAACCGACGAGGCGTTCGCACCAGCCTTTTCCGGTTTTGACGAATTGGCGCATGGGCATCGTGTCGAAGAACTCGTTCGCCACGGCGAGAAGCGGCATCTCCGGCAATTCCATCAAACGATCGACGAAGACGGGCTTATACGCGGCGAGTTTTTCCTGTTGCTGCTTGCGCAGCGCCGCGTTGGATTCCAGCAAATGCAGCCGCAGCGCCTGATGAAAACCCGCCACTTTCGACGTCGCACGCAACACGTCCTGCATCAGCGTGCCGCGCCCGGGCCCAAGCTCCAGCAAGACGAAAGGGTTTGGATCGCCCGACTGGCGCCAAACGTCGGCCAGCCAAACGCCGATCAATTCCCCGAACATCTGGCTGATTTCGGGCGCGGTGATAAAATCGCCCGATGCGCCGAGCGGATCGTTAATACGGTAATAGCCGTAGCCGGGATGTTGAAGCGCAAGCTCCATATACCGCGCCAGCGATATGGGCCCCTCGGCGGCAATCACGTCACGGATTATTCTGAACAAGGGAGTCATGCGTTCCGATGCTGTGCGCGGACAAGAAGGACAATGCCGAAGAGCAACACAGGTACGCTTAGCATTTGGCCCATAGTCATGTCGCCAAGCAGAAAGCCAAGCTGTTCGTCGGGCTCGCGGACATACTCGACGGCAAAGCGGAAGACCGCATACAGGGCAAGAAACACGCCGGAAAGAAGGCCCTCTTTCTTTCGCAACGCCGGTATCCGCGCCAGCACGGCCATAACAACGAAAAGAACCAGCCCTTCGAGGAAGGCTTCATATAGCTGGCTCGGGTGGCGCGGCAGGCCGCCGCCGTGCGGAAAAGTAACGCCCCACGGTAAATCCGTCACGCGGCCGAACAATTCGCCGTTAATGAAATTGGCGACGCGCCCGAAGCCGAGACCAATCGGCGTTGCGCACGCGAGCAAATCCGTAAAAGCGAAATAGTGGATCTTGCGGCGGCGAACGAACAGCCACGTCGCCAGCAAAATGCCCGCCAGGCCGCCATGAAACGACATCCCGCCGTGCCAGACGTAAAACATCTCCAGCGGATTGTTCAGATAAAAATCAAATTGATAAAACAGGACATAGCCCAAACGCCCGCCCAGCACCGTGCCGATCACGGCCCAGGCAAGATAGTCGTCGTACTGCTTGTCCGAAGGACCGTCCGGATTCATCCGCGCCAAAACCATGCAGTACCACCAGCCAAGGACAAACCCGAGCAGATACGCAACGGCGTACCACCGGATCGCGACGGGACCGACCGAGATCATCACGGGATCGATAGCGGGAAACGCGAGGGAGAGCATAAACGGCTTTCTTTCTTTTTGTTCGACCGTCCAAGATTAGCCGCTCCGCCTCCAATCGAAAAGCCGGAATAAAGCGGCCATAGGCGCCGGTTTTGCAAGGCGAAGCCGCTTGTGGTCTAATCCAAACGCACCTTTCGCAAACACAGGGAGACATCATGCGCAAACAGGGAATCATGCTTCACGACATCCTCGCGCTCGCTGAAAATCTGATCGGCGATTTGTTGGCTGCGCGAAACGAGTCGTGCACGGTGCGGCAGAAAAACGACACCATTACGCGCGATGAATTCGACGCTGCCCTGGCGATGATCGCAAGGTTCCGAAACGCGCAGGAAGAGCTGCAAGAACGCCTTTCTGCGCTTGAGGCAAAATTGAATCTGTCAAGCCGCAAGCAAAGGAAAACCGGCACGAAACTATTTTTACGAAACGTTAAGCATGGCAACCAAAGCAAACGCCGTGCCTAACGGATTCAAACGCCCGAAAAGATTCAAAAAACGAGTCATTTGAATCGGTTAGTACGCCCACGGAAAGATTCGAATCCGAAAACGCACTGTGACTCAAAACACACGCCGTAAAACCGTCTACGTTTTACCCCGGCAAGACTCTTGCGGCGCGACTCCCGATTTTGATACGTGTATTCCGTTGATCCCGGGGGGGAGTCGTACATGTCATTTCTTGCTGTTCAAGAGCCGAGTCTGGTTCATAACCCGCTCGACATTCTCGAAGAAATAGTTACGGCGAATGAGTGGTTGTTCGAACGCTCGAACGAAGACGAACTCATTGTCGAGCTGGCGGGTCGGTGGTGTCACTACCGCCTCTTCTTTGTGTGGCAGCGTGAAATTGGCGCGCTCCAGTTTTCGTGCCAGTTCGACATGCGCGTGCCGGACGCCAAGCGTGCCGACGTGCACGATCTCCTGGCGATGCTTAACAATCGTTTGTGGCTCGGCCACTTCGATCTTGAACCGCAACAGTGCACGCCTTTGTTCCGTTACACCGTGCTGGCGCGTTCCGACCGCCTGCCGGGCGTCGAGACGCTGGAGGATCTTGTCGAAATCGCGCTCACGGAGTGCGAGCGTTTTTATCCCGCCTTCCAGTTCGTCATCTGGGGCGGCAAGAATCCCGGCGAAGCCATGGCCGCCGCGATGATCGACACGGCCGGACAAGCCTGATAGGCTGAACAATCACAATCCATCTCGTTGTCCTTTGCGGAAGGCGCTGTGAATCTTCTTCTTGTCGGCTGCGGTAAAATGGGCGGCGCGCTGCTGAAAGGCTGGGCGCGCCATGCCGGCGCTTACGCCATCGCTATTGTCGATCCCGTTCACTCTCTTTCCAACGTGCCAAAGGAAACGGGTGTCCTCTGGTTCAAGTCTCCGGACGATTTGCCCAACTCCTACAGTCCCACGGCCACTGTCATAGCCGTCAAACCGCAACACATGGATACCGTGCTTCCTATCTATGCGCGTTATGGAGAAAGCGTCTTTCTCTCTATTGCCGCCGGACGAACGCTAAATAGTCTTGCCGCCCTCCTTGGCAACGGAAAGCACGCCATCGTTCGCGCCATGCCCAACCTTCCCGCCAGCATCGGCATGGGCATCACCGCCGCTGTCGCCAACGAAAATGTCGCGCCCAGTCAGCACAAATTGTGCGACAGCCTCCTTCAGGGCGCAGGCGACGTCGTCTGGCTGGAAAACGAAAAAATGATCGATGCCGTGACGGCGTTATCCGGATGCGGACCGGCCTACTTGTTCGCGCTCACGGAAACCATGGCTGCGGCTGGCGCAAAACTTGGCCTGCCGTCTGAAACGGCCATGAGGCTCGCCCGCCAAACGATAGCGGGCAGCGGAGCTCTTTTGGCGCAATCTCTCGAAAGCCCTGCCGCCTTGCGTCAGGCCGTCGCCAGCCCGGGCGGCACAACCGAAGCCGCGCTCAAAATTTTACTGGCCGAAGACGGCTTGCCCGGTCTTATGCTACGCGCCATGGAGGCGGCGGCAGCAAGGGCAAAGGAACTGGCTTCGTAGCCTTTTTTCCCCTAAAATAGTGGTATGACTAAAAGCTCTGCCCTTTCGCCCGATAACAAGATTGCGCGAGCGGCATTGAAACTCGCCGCGCGGCACGCATGGGATGACTTGACCCTGGCGCAAATCGCCAAGACGGCGAAGCTAACTCTTCCTCAAGTTCGCAAACATTTTTCCGATACGCATTCCATCATTCCGGCAATTGTCCGCCTGATTGACGATGAAACAGCGAAAGCCGTCGGCAAAGTTGATCCCCGAGATTCGGCGCATGATCGACTCTTCGAAATCCTGATGGCGCGTTTTGATGCATTGCAGTCACACCGGTCTGGAATATTGTCGATTGCAAAAGCCTGCCGCAGTTCGCCTCAACGCGCTCATGCTGTTTTAAAAGCCCAACGGGAAAGCATGCAAAAGATGTTCCAACTCGCACATCTTGAAACTGGGGGCGCACATAGAATCGTCCATCAAATGGGCTTATATATTCTCTATCTCCTTGTTTTATTTAGATGGCAACAGGACCGGACAAAAGACATGGCGCCGACAATGGCGACACTCGACCGCGCCCTCAAGCTCGCTGAATCCATAAGAAACCACACCATCATTATGGACTAATCCCGTCCTTTTGCTTTATGGTTTCCATGGTATGGTAAAGAAATAACGTGACAAGCCCGTTAAGAATCGGCATATTGGCTCGAGTTAACCATACTTATCGCTGCCCGGCGTTTGTGGGCGCGTCCTTTCTCTACAACAGTTAACCCGTAAAGAGGACCCAGATGTCAAAACCAGCCGCCAACCCTTTCTTCGAGACCGATTTCTCGAAGTTTATGGATATGTCCAAGATGATGGATATGTCCAAAATGATGGATGCCTCGAAGCTCTTTGGGGATTTTAAGATTCCCGGACTGGATGTTGATGCCTTGATGGCGGCTCATAAAAAGAACGTTGAGGCAATGACCTCGGCCAATCAGCTGGCGCTAGAAAGCATTCAGGCTTTCGCCCGCCGCCAGGCTGAGCTTGCCCGTCAGAGCTTTGAGGCGGCGAACGGCATGATCCAGTCGATCCTGTCGGCCCAGACGCCGGAAGAAAAGTTTGCCAAGCAGGCGGAGGCAACGAAGAACGCAATGGAAAGGTGCGTATCGAGCCTCAAGGAACTCACGGATATGGTCACGCGGACCCAGTATCAGGCGATGGATACGGTCAGCAACCGCGTGTATGAAGGTTTGGATGAACTCCAGGTGATGGTCAAAAACGGCCGATCTGGATAGAGCATCCTCCCGTCCCCAAAAAAGGCGCGAATTATGTCGCGCCTTTTTTAATGCCCGAATTTTTCCTTCATACCGGCAGCCAAACCCGCGCGCGCAGACCGCCCAGGGGACTGTCTTCCAGAACCACGTCCCCGCCATGGAAGCGCGCAATGTCGCGGGCAATCGTCAAGCCGAGGCCAACCCCGCCTGTGACCGGGTTGCGGGACTCGTCGAGCCGCAGGAAGGGGCGGAAAACGTCTTCCCGCTTGTCCGCCGGTATCCCCTCCCCGTCGTCGTCAATCATAATGTCAACCGCGCGCTCCCGCATCGCAACGCTGACCTCGGCCTTCTGGCCGTAACGCACCGCGTTGCCGATAAGGTTGCCGATGCAGCGCCTGATGGAGTCCTTCCGCAACGTCATGGGAATTTCCCCATATTCCCTATACACGATATCCGGATGGCCCCGCCGCGCAGCCGCAACGATTTCCCTCAAGAGCGCGTTCAGGTCCACGCTCGCGGCCGGTTCGGTTTCTTCCCCGCGGGCAAACGCCAGATAGGCGTCAAGCATGCTTTCCATATCGGCAATATCGGCCTTGAATCCATACGTCTCGGGCGTTTCCGGCATCATGGCGAGCTGGAGCTTCATGCGGGTCAAAGGCGTCCGCAGGTCGTGCGACACGCCGGACAGCATGGCCATGCGCTGCGTGATCTGCCGCCGCAGGCGGTCGCGCATCACCATAAGCGTGGCCGAAGCCTGCCGGACTTCCGATGCGCCTTCGATCTTGAACCATGGAACGTCCTGCCCCCTGCCGATCGACTCCGCCGCCTGCGCCAGCCGCCGGATGGGCCGGATCTGGTTGCGCATGAACAAAAGCGCGATCACCGAAAGAACGATGGAGCTTCCGATCATCCAGCCGATAAACACTTCAGTCGTCGGCGTATAGATGCGCCGCTCCGGCGACAAAAGCGTATAGACGCCTTCGGGCGTCTCCACCTGAATCGCGATCGTTTCCGGCGCATGCCGCATATCGATCGAAAACGGATAGGAAATCCGGTCTTCCAGCGCCCTTTTCAGCATGGCGCGCAAAGGACTGGGGTAAATGGCGCCACGGCTTTCAAGACGTCCGCCGGGCGTAAACGATACATATAAATCGAGTTTTTTGTCGGCGAGTTGAACGATTTGGGCGCGCTTGTCGGGATCCGGAATCTGTCGCATCGTTTCGATCACCATCGCCGCATCGCCCGCGACGGCATGTGTCAGCCGGTGCGTCACGGTGTACCAATGCCGGTCGAAAAAGACGAACGTGGCAACGCAAAGCGCCAGAACGGTCGGCGTGACGATAATCAACAGCGTCCGCCCAAAAAGGCTTCGCGGTAAAAAACGCTTGATCCGCCTCACCCAGGTTGGCGGCGGACGCCGTGTATATTGAGGCTGAAAGTCGGTCATTTTTCCGTGTCCGGGAGCAACATGTAGCCTTCCCCGCGTACCGTGACAAGATAGCGCGGATTTTTGGGATCGTCCTCGATCTTGCGGCGAAGGCGCGTGACCTGAACGTCCACGGTGCGGTCGTTGACAATGCCCTTGCTGCGCTCGGCCAGCGTCTCGCGGCTAACCACGGCCCCGGCCTCGGCGGCCAACACGCGCATAAGCCCGGCTTCCATATCCGTCAAGCGGATCGTCTCATCGGCGCACTTCAGTTCGTCGCGCTGGGACGTGTAGATCCATTTTCCCAGCTTGAGTTCCGGCATTTGCACCGGCGGCTTGGGCGCGCGGCGCAGGATAGCTTCAATCCTCAGCGACAATTCGCGGGGCTCAAACGGCTTGGCCAGATAATCGTCGGCGCCGGTCTCAAGCCCCTCGATCCTCTCGTTGGGCTCGCCCCGGGCCGTTAAAAGCAGAATAGGCAACTGCCTTAGCGCCAGTGCAGGCTCCTTTCGCAAAGACCTGGCCAGATCAAGCCCGTTTTCCTGCGGCATCATGACATCCAGAATCATTAAATCGTAACTTAGGCTCTTCAGCTTGGCCCGGGCCTCGGCGGCGCCGGGCGCGGTGCTGACGATAAACCCCTGCTCGGCCAGAAAACGGCGCAAGAGATCGCGAAGCCTGTCGTCGTCGTCGACGACAAGAATATGAGGCTTAATGGCAGGCGATTGGTGCTGAAGCATACCTATTGGCCTGAAAGTACAGGGGGGTTCACGGCCCGCCGGGAGGTTATCAGCCAGCCGCTTGACAGCAAAGGACGAAAACATGTTAATAGCGGCGAACTTGGGTGCGTAGCTCAGCGGGAGAGCATTACCTTCACACGGTAGGGGTCACAGGTTCAATCCCTGTCGCACCCACCAAACCTTTCAAAGGTTTAGGCCCCATTTCGTGTGAGCACTTTCGTGAGCATGAGACGGAGTGTGAGACGAATGATTGTCTTTCGTCTCAACGCGTTAGATTTTCGCCTTTTGATGAAGGAAAAAAGGTAGAGGTCGTGACTTCAATTTTTCCTGGTTGCTGTTGACTTTCAAGCCCTGGCATGAGTGATTGACGGAAAATGAACAGGATTTTCCACTATGCCGAAAGTCGCCCGTGTCACGATTTCCGTCGAAGAGCCTCTGTTGGCTCAGTTCGAATCCTATCTGACGGAAAACGGCTACCCGACGCGTTCGGAGGCTATGAAGGGTTTGATGCGCCAAGCGCTGGTCGAACAGGAATGGCAAAAAGGCACGGATGTCGCCGGAGCCATCAGCATCGTCTACGATCATCATAAGCGCGGTACGATGGACAAATTGACGGATGTGCAACATGATTTCGGCGGTCTTATCGTTTGCACCCAGCACGTCCATCTCGATCACCATAACTGTATGGAAGTCGTTGTTGTGCGTGGTCAAGCAGCGAAAATTCGCAAGCTCTTATCCCACATGAAATCCATCAAGGGCATCAAGCACAGCTCCCTGATGATGGCGACGACCGGGGGCGTTGAATAGGCTGGAGATCGGGCCTCTTTTTTTACCCTTGCGGTATGACGATTCTTTTAATAGTAATACCCATTAGTATGACGATCATAACAATCGTAATACCAGGTCCCGCCTTTTGTCCTCCCCCGAAGACATGTCCGCAACAATCGCACAAACATGGTTCCGCTCGCCGGAACACGAACCCGACATGGAGGCCGACCACGCGCATTTGTGGCGGCGGATGATCGGCAAGCTGGGCGATAGGGATTTGAGCCACGCAGCGGTCATGGATTTCGGCTGCAACCAGGGCGGTTTTCTTCGCCTGCTTTATAAACTCAAGCCTTTCAGGCTCGGCGTCGGGATCGACAAGGCGGAAGCCTCGCTCGACAGTGCGCGACAGAAAATAACGACAGAGCCAATCCGGTTTTTTCCGCCTTCATCTATGGAGGCGTGGAAACAGCCCTATGACCATATCTTCAGCCAGGAGGTTCTCTATCTCCTGCCCGATCTGGACGCCCATGCGCGGCAAATTTTCAATGCCCTGAAGCCGGGAGGAACGTACTATGCCGCCGTCGGTTGCCATACGGGCAATCCCCTCTGGGAAATGTGGAAGAAGATCATTGCCGAAACCAGCTACGCCGAGGTCTTTGATTATTCGCCGGACGACTGCGCAAACGCCTTTTTCAGGGCCGGATTCAAGGTCAGCGCCCAGAAATTTATGATCGACGACTTCATTTCGCTGAAACCTTACGATCCTTATTATCCGAATATTGTCGATGCCCTGAACTATAACACCGAGCACAAAATCTTGTTCAGGTGCGTCAGATGACGAACGGAGCTTTGCCAGCCGTTTCGTTGCCTGACGAGCCGTTCGATACGGATAAAGTTGCGAACGTTCTTGATGGTTACATTTCTCTATTCAACACGTTGAAAACGCAGGCTAAAAGACTGGCTGCCAATCCGGAGGCGCGTGATGAAACGCTTTCAATGCTCCATCCCGATATAGCCCGTGATCATGCGGATGTTATCTGCTCTCTTTCGCATGATTTTACGGAGGCTGAAACGACCTGGCTGTTAATGCACCCGGAGATCAAATCTCGCCGCCATTATGTCTGGACGTGGTTGTCGATGGCCGAGGCCGCGCTGGAGCGTCACTACAGCAAAATTCTTGATAACGACAACATCCGGACATTCTTCAATTTTGAAAGCTATGCTCGTCTTGTCGACGGCGAGCTAAAGCAGCTTGGCTATCCTCAAAAGCGGGTCGCGCTCCGTGACTTTGAGAGCATCGCCTTTGTTGGCGCAGGGCCGCTTCCCCTCAGCGCCATCATGATCCACCAGAAAACGGGCCTGCCGGTGACCTGCATTGACAGCGATAAAGAGGCCGTTGCACTGGGAAAAGCCTTCATCAAAAAATGCAGACTTACTGACGGCATTTCCTACCGTCATATTCGCGGCGATCAGGTCGATTATTGCATTCACCCCTACATCTTCATCGCTGGTCTTGTGCAGGATAAGGAAAGCGTCGTCTGTCAGGTCGGCATGAGCCGGGGTGGCAACACCATCGCTATCCGCAGCGCTATGGGCGTCGGCAGCCTTTTAGACAGGCCTTTGTCCGTTCAGATGACCGAACTTTTGTTCATTTATTTTGACCGCCACACGCCTGCGCTTCCGCCGTTTTTCAACACGACGTGGTTCTCCTCATGGCCTTTCTGCCGTCTTCGGGCTGAAACCTACGCCGCCCAGATCACCAAACCGCCTGATTTTTACAGCGAAGATAAATTGTGCCTGACCCAAACCAAAGCCGGACGGCGGCACATATTCGATTTCAATTTATAACCTGTGCGATCCGTAAGACAGGCCCTCTTCCCCGCGTGTTATTGATAGATGGCATCGTCTTGTCCAGGGCTTCCACTGCGCCGCGCAGATATGCGATGGTTCTTCCGTTACGATGCCTCCCAGTGTTGTCCAGTAAAATGGGAACGTCGGGGCTTCTGCGTTCCTTTGGATATGCAATATTTTCTTTTCCCCATCGATGTTGAGGTAGAGAACGACGTCCGACCCAAGAATTACATCGCCAAGCGACAGATAGCGGGACGTTTCGGCCAATTCATAATCGCGCCGCAGCGGGTAGTCGGCCCTATCCAGGGCAATACCGCCTTTGCGCGCGTCTACATTTACCAGCGCTTCGCGTATGCGTTCATCCTTGCAAACAAATGGTTGGGGTTTGAGAGAAACGATTGGCTTGTTATCGCGCTCTTCACTTCCCCCAAGAATATGCTGACCGCCGGAAGTCTGAACTGCCGGACATAAACGATCGATGTGAAAATGGAAGAAAAGAGGGGATTCAGGTTTCGGTTCGTCGAAGGCGTCTATGACACGCTTTGCCGTTCTGGCCATCATTTCATGCAATATTCGCGTCATGTAAAATTCTTCCTTGATAAGAAATCAGGGGAAAACAGGGTTTTACTACGTATAAATCATATTAAAAAGGTGAGATAAACCGATAAATTCCGGTGCAAAACGAACAAAATTTTGTAAAATTGCCCAAAAAGACAGAGTCTTCAGGCTCATATTCTGCTATCAGACGTAAAACGGAAAGGACAAAACGGGTAACGGCCGTGACATCCAGCGACAGTTCGCCCCCTCCCTCTGAAAAGGCATGTTTTTTATCGCGCTGCAGGTTTGGCCGCGCGGCGTGCTTTTTGCTGCCCTTTATCGGGCTTGTTCTGGTTCTTATCCCCTTGCTGGCTGTTTTGTCTCCGAACGCGTTGACGGAAGACAAAATCGTCATCATTCCCCGCGGCGCGACCGTGCAAAACATCGCCGCAGAGCTTCACGAGAATAGCGTCGTCGACAGTCCTCTTGTTTTCCGCGCCATGGCTCGTGTGATAGCCTCCGACAACCTTCAGGCGGGTGAATATGAGTTCAGCCCCAGCATGAACATGGCCGACATCGTTGTCATGATGCGCGATGGGCGATCGATCGTGCGGCGGTTTACGGTGGCCGAAGGCCTGACTTCCCATGAAATCGTAACCCTTTTGCGCAACGACCCCACGTTTTCCGGCGATATTCCGGCCATTCCGCCCGAGGGATCGCTACTGCCGGAAACATATCATTACAGCTACGGCGACAGCCGGACAGAACTCATTGAACGCATGCAAAAAGGTCAGCGCAACCTTTTGGAAGCCCTTTGGGAAAGTCGCGCCGAAGGATTGCCGCTCAAAACGCCTGAAGAATCAATCATTTTGGCATCGATTGTGGAAAAGGAGACGGGTAAAAAACCGGAGGAACGCGCGCGCGTGGCCGGGGTATTTTACAACCGGCTGCGGCAGGGAATTCGGCTGCAGTCTGATCCAACCGTCATATACGCGATCACGAACGGCCAGATCTCTCTTGGGAGGGATTTAAAACACGAAGACCTTGTTTTTGTTTCACCTTTTAACACCTACGTGAACGCGGGACTGCCGCCGAAACCGATTTGCAATCCCGGACGGGCATCGCTGGAAGCCGTTTTGCAGCCGGAAAACAACGATTTTTTGTATTTTGTTGCCGACGGCACGGGAGGCCATGCTTTTGCGAAGGATATTAATCAACATAATCAGAATGTTGCGCGGTGGCTGAGCCTCCAGAAACCCTGATCTTCAAGGCGCTTGCCAAGCGTGGGCTTTAGCTCTAAACCGTGTACTTTCCGCTCGCCCAGGTGCCCGTTCAGCACCGTTTGCGGACCCAATGCGACCGGGTTTGGGGCTCGTACGAGCCACTTTCTGCACGTTTACGGTCCTATTGGAGAGGACAAAAAAACCATATCGGACCGTTTTAATCCGGTAATTTCGTTGTATCGCGGGGTGGAGCAGCCCGGTAGCTCGTCAGGCTCATAACCTGAAGGTCGTTGGTTCAAATCCAACCCCCGCAACCAATTTCAAACAGGGCCCCCTTCCGCCGTATTTTATATCTCCTCGATCCCTTTCATTTTCATATCGACAAACTCAACTGGTGATATGCGATGACCTACAACGGCTTGATCAATGCGTCCAACCCTGACGTTCCGCATCTTGGCGGATCGGTCGTCGCGGGCGATCCCTATACCTACTGTCCCTCCGTTTGGGATTACGCGATCTCGCGCTTCGCCGTCGAATCCGTTCTGGATTTGGGAAGCGGCAGCGGCAACGCGAGCCATTATTTCCACAAAAGGAACCTCAAGGTTCTTGCGGTGGAAGGTCTCAGGGAAAACGTCGACCGTTCGGTTTATCCCGCGCTTATGCACGACCTGACAAAAGGAGCCATTCACACGAAAGTGGATCTGGTGCATTGCCATGAAGTGGTCGAGCACATTGAGGAGCAATTTCTCGAAAACCTGTTAGACTCTCTGAAATGCGGAAAATACATATTGATGACGCATGCCGTCCCCAATCAGGACGGCCACCACCATGTGAATTGCCAGCCTTCTTCCTACTGGATCACGCATCTGGCGCGAAAGAACTGCGTGCTTCTGGAAGGCGATTCGATCCGGGTGCGAAAACTGGCCGAAAAAGACGGCGCCATTTACATGGCCAACACAGGAATGGTTTTTCACAACACGTCCACGATGTAGGGTCCGGACTCACAATTGACGCGATGGTCCCGTTTGCCGGAAAGTGAATAAGGGCCAGAAAGCCTCGCGTTCGCGCGAAACGACGCCTTTTAAATTGAGTCCGGGCCCAAGGAAGGCAAAAAGTCAACCTCGGGCAGGTCCTTTACGAATAAAATATATCCGCTTGCGTGCATATGCCTCTCCGTGCATAGATAGGGGCCATGAATCAGACCATCAAAATCCTGTCCGCTCTTGCCGAACCGACGCGCTTCGAGGCGATGCGCCTTTTGTGGGACGGGCGGGAGCATTGTGTGTGCGAGCTTATGGAAGTGCTGGATAAGGGCCAGTCCACCATGTCGCGCCATATGACCGCGCTCAAAAAAGCCGGGCTTGTCATTGACAGGCGCGATGCCCAATGGGTGCGTTATCGCCGCAATCCCGCTCTTTCCAAACAACTCGTTGTACTCGTTGAAGCCGCCCTTAATCTTGAAAAGCCTTTGAAAAGGAAATCCGCATGAAGTGCCAGTGTCAGTCCAGGGTAGCGGTTGTTGAAAATCACGGTAAAGAGAATTCTCCCGCTTTATGGATTACCGGCGCCCTCGTCGGGATTGCAATTTGGTTTGTTCTCTATGGCCAACTGGTTTCCTTTTCGGAATGGGTCGTTTCCCTGTTTCCTATCGATAGAACGACACATTTAGGCGAGGCTTTTGTTTTCTTTTTTTATGACACGCCTAAAGTTTTGATGCTGTTGACGCTGGTCGTTTTTGTCATGGGCATCGTCCGCAGTTTCTTTTCGCCGGAACGTACCCGCGCGCTTCTGGCAGGAAAGCGCGAAGGCCTTGGCAACATAGCCGCTGCATGTCTTGGGATTGTGACGCCGTTTTGCTCCTGTTCGGCGGTTCCCATGTTTATCGGTTTCGCGTCTGCGGGCGTGCCTCTTGGCGTGACTTTTTCCTTTCTGATTTCGGCACCGATGGTCAACGAGGTTGCTCTCGGGCTTATATTTGGCCTTGTCGGCTGGAAGGTCGCCGCCACTTACCTTGCTTTCGGCCTTGGCGTTGCCATCATAGCCGGTTGGGCGATCGGACGTTTTCATCTTGAAGGCTGGTTGGAAGATTGGGTGCGCAATGCTCGCGCCGGGACCGTCAATCTTCCCGTGGAGCAACCCACAACCATTGATCGCATAAAGGCCGGACTTGAAGCCGTCCGCGATATTGTCGGCAACGTTTGGCCATGGATGATCGCCGGTATTGCGGCAGGCGCGTTTATCCATGGCTATGCGCCTGCCGAACTTCTCGCCTCGATTATGGGCAAGGATACGTGGTGGTCGGTTCCCGCCGCCGTGCTTGTTGGCATTCCCATGTATTCAAACGCGGCAGGGATCATTCCTGTGGTTGAGGCTCTTTTAGGCAAGGGGGCGGCGCCTGGCACCGTTCTGGCGTTCATGATGGCGGTGATCGCACTCTCCCTTCCGGAGATGATCATCCTTCGCAAAGTGCTAACGATGCGGTTGATCGCGGTGTTTTTTGGCGTGGTTGGCCTTGGTATTCTTGCCGTGGGGTATCTGTTCAACGCGTTGTTTGTCTAAAGGAAACAGCATGAAAATCCAAATTCTCGGCACGGGGTGCCCAAAGTGCAAAGCGCTTGCAGCCGCGACGGAAAGCGCAGCCAAAGAACTCGGCATCGCTTGTGAAATCGGGAAGGTCACCGATATGGCTCAAATTATTTCGCACGGCGTTATGGCAACGCCCGCTCTGGTTGTGAACGGAAACGTCAAAAGCGCGGGGAAAATTCCGTCGTCCGAGGAACTGAAGAAGCTTCTCGCCAGTGACGGAAAGTAAAAGAGCATCGTATCGAAATCAAAAAGCGGCCGAAGCCGTGGCGCGAGTGGATGCGCGCTTTTGGCGTCATGATGGTTGTGTTCATGACAACTTATTGTTCCGGTTTATTTTCAATCGGTTTCAGACCCTAATGGTTCGTGACGACCACATCGAAAGACGGCGCGGCGGATGTGCCCGCTTCCTGCGTCCCGTCAACCGTCACCGTGACGCCAATCCTCAGAATCGTTCCCGTTCCCGGCGGCTCCTGATTTGTCAGCGCGCACGCCGCCGCCGTGCCTTCGTCATAAATGCACATGGCGTCGGAGGGCGTGACGCCGCTGTCGGCGACATAATTCTGGACCGTGATATCGACCTCCTGCGTCGTCGAGCCCGTAATGATCATGTTGGAAGCCTGTGCCGAGCCGCCGACCCACACGCCGCCATCGGAGACCGATACATCTCCCGTAGGCGTAATAATGTAATTTCCGCTTTGCTTCGCCTTGACGAGGCCGAAGCTTATGTCGTTGTTTTTATCGACGGTAATCGGCAAATCGAAGCCAATGGCAGCCGTAATGGCTTGCTGGGAGGCCTGCCCATGGCCGCACAGGAGCAACAGGGCAACAATAAGGGCGATATAGGGTATCGATCTCACGTTTCCCACACGAAAGTTTGGCGCTCGCGCTTTGCGCCGGGGGATTTTCAAAATCCAGGATAAGGTGAAGTATTATAATATAAAAGAGCAATAATGTCAATTTAATATCATGTAATAGGATGGCATTTATTTACAATTCAAGAAGTTATATGGTTTATGCGAAGTTAATATGACTTAATTATTAAGACGGTGTATCTTTTAAAGACTGTCGTAAACAATATATTATTGGCTTATTTTCTTAATTGCCTTGTATAAGCGCCCAAACAATAGCAATTATTACTTTTTTTGTTAAATGTGATTGCTATTCTTTTTCATAATACATTCTTTTGTTTCCTTATTTTATTTTTCTCCTATGAAGCCATTATATCGTCATGGTTATTGCTCTTTCCGTTATTGTTTTGAAAACAAGTATGTGTATGTTTTTCAACTTGTTACAAAATAATATGTTCACATCAATAAGAAAGGGCCCGGAAAATATCAATATGTCTTCAGAAAACACGATATAATATTACGCTATTAAAAAGGCAATTATATACTTGACAAACCCACCCACAATTAGCTGTGCTGCCAAAAATATATCAAAATTATCCCCAACAAGCCGCTAACAACGTACAGTATTCCTGTCAGGCGCTCGTTGGTTTTGGTAAGTTTCTGGCTAACCTCACGCAAAAGGTTGTTCGTTTCAATATGGGGCGGCATATAGTCATCATCCATTGTGCTTCCCCTTCTTTAGCGGTTTAGACTTAGCTTTCGCAATCCGGCGCAACTTCCCCTCAAACGCGACTTCGGATTCGTCGTGACGTTCTCCCCGCCAATGTCGCCAAAATGGGGTAGAGTCTGCAACCTGAGCAAAGGAGCAGACGATGAAGAAGCGATTTAGTGAAGAACAGATCATCCGGATACTAAAAGAAGCGGAAATTGGAG
>Ga0302247_1000116_pt1 | contig 88510 bp, 55 predicted proteins | sample AAG_UR_Ile_MG_FD_193529 | JGI IMG/M metagenome (GOLD analysis project Ga0302247, IMG submission 193529) | Enriched activated sludge microbial communities from anaerobic digester in WTTP, New Holstein, Wisconsin, United States - AAG_UR_Ile | ecosystem: Engineered > Bioreactor > Anaerobic >...
GCTACCAGACAGCCACAGGCAGCCAGTGAAAGTATTGCCGCATGGGTGATGGTTATGCCCGGTCCCAGCATCAGCATAGCCAAGCCGGCACAAGGAACCGGGGTTTCTCCCAGGGCATCGTGAATGGCGATGGCTTGCCCGTTCTGATCAATTTTGGCATGCTCCACATAGAGATAGCTAAGCCGATCTCTGATCCGGGGGATAGAGTGCAGGTCTTTATTCATCATTCCTGATTGGCAGAACGGACAGCAGGCCAAAGCCGAAGCTTTTCGCTTTTCCAATGCCGCTTCTAAGCGTTTCCAGGAACAGTTTCGGGTCATCCACTTTGAGAATTCCCTCCAGTAGAGCCGAACGGAAGCGCAGAGGATTGTATGTGTGTTCACGCCAGTAGCCCTGTCCCTGTTCCTTTGCTTTGACATTTTTAGGTTCAGGCTTGGAGCCATAAACCCAACCCAGTTGAAGAAGCTCACAGCGCTGAAGGGTGAAGCCCAGCTTTGGGCTTTTGGCAGCCAGCCAGTCGGCAAGGGCCTGATCCGGGGTGGAAGAGGGATCCCAGGTGAGAGAAACCCTTTTGTGCAGGATGTTGCCAGTTTCTATGGTTTGACCGTCCTGTTGCACCTTCTCAGGAATATGACGGCGTACGCTGGCGTTTACCCGCAGCCTGAACCGGAGCAGTTGTCCCGCTTGAAACTCTGGATTATACTCCTTTGTTTCCGGTGGCGCTGCCAGGAAATCAAGCGCGTTTTGGAAGCAATAATCCCAATCCGGCTCAAGAACGGACTGGACGATAATAATCGCCCTTTTATCGTTTCCGTCGATGTTGTTATCGACCCGGAAAAGGAAGGGAGTTTTTTGGAAGTCGTTTGGCGAAAAGGGCTTCAGGAAATGCGGATCCTGCTCCCGGCGCAAACCTGAAGGGAACGCCATGGAAAGGCGGCGGTGGACGTTATAGATATTGTCCAGCCACTTTCTGCCGGGGCGGGGACGGTCTGGATTGCCTCCAGTATCGATCAATAGCTTGGACAAGTAGATCATCCGTTTTCCTCCTCTGGCTTCATTTTGCGGAAACGCTGCCCGCGCGAACGGAACTCGACTATATCTTTGCGCTTTGCCAGTATTCGCTCCCGCCAGATGGGGTCGCAGGGGTCGATGCGGTCGGTGGTCATGCCGGAACCGTATTCCAGCATGGTGCAGGCGTCGTGGCAGAGGCGGCACAGCGCCCGCAGGTCTTCCGGTATTTCCTTGCCTCCCGCCCTGCGGTAATTCACGTGTTGAACAGTCGTGGCGGGAGCTTTGCATACCATGCACGCGGCATGGTCCATCACAAGCCGCTCCGCCCTGACCTTCTTATACTCGGAATTGTTATAATCCGCCCGGGTTCCTTTGGGCCTCCAAACGCTGGTTCCGGTTTCCCTGCTCACTTGCACATCCTCTCCCACAACCAGCTCACGCCTGATCACGAAGCGCGGCAAATGGCGGGGCGGCTGAAAAGAAACCGGCAGATCGTAATGAATCTCCGCGTCATCAGGCGCATGTTCTCCGTCCTGGCTGGGGATCCAGTCCATGACGCAAGGCAGTATTTGCGGCAGGGGTTCATTGTGCCAGCGCTTTTGCAGGGGAACCGCGGACAGCGCCTCCTCCAAAGTGTTATAAAAGCCCGGAGCATGCTCGCCCACGGGACGTGAAGGGGGACAGGATTTGCGCCCCAGATAAATTGCCCAGACCGGCTTGGCCAGAGCGGCGGAGAGCTTTTCCACAAGTTCCGGCTCACCCTGCAAGGCGACCAGAAAACTGGCGTCGGCAAGATATTCGCGGCGTGAGAGCAAGGTCTCTGCCCTGGTTTTTACTTTGCTTGGTGTCAGGGTATCAGCCAGGGCAGCTCCAACCATGGAAGGTTTTTTGGGTGCCTTCAGCTCTGCCATGCGCATTCTTTGTCCCGCTCCAACAGTATGGAAGTCCCACCAGCGTATGCCGGGGCGGTCTATCCGCACGCCCATGCGCAGGTTGGCGAGTTTTGGGAGCCATGAATCAGCAGCCTCCGCGCGCCCAATTCCCATGGCCGCGCAAAGCAGCCCCAGGACACCTGATTTTGTGGGAGCGTCGGTAGTCCTGCGCAAAGCAAACTTAGCCTCGTTGCTGCCCCAAGACTGCAAAGCCCCCTCCAAGCGCAAGAATAAGGTGTTGGGTGGCGCACTCATGTCAGCCGCCAACATAAGCCTTGCTTTTCTGAACTTCTTCCCACTTGAAGCCGCCAATATAATCCAACACAGCGCCTACAAGCTCATTGAGGTTGCCAATGTTTCTGGAAGCCAGTTTGGAATGCTCATTGCCAAGGGAATAGCGATTGTTTGGAGAAAACCAGAAGCTGATAACTGGGGATTGCTCATCATAATAGCCAAGCCTGATGTCGTTCACGTAGTTGGAAAGCTGGCCGATGCTTTGTTCCACCAGGTCCGATTCCTTGACCACGGAAACTGGCCTGACGAATGCGTTGGCGTAGCTAATAGGGGAATTCTTGAACTCAACAAGGATGCCATCGGGATAGTTATGAGCGGCGAAGCTGTTCTGTTTGCCACTGGGGTTGGTTTTGGCAGCGGCGAGGAGAAAGGCACCCACGGTGTGGGCTGCCAGATTCGTGTCCCCTTTCAGGTTCTTGACCAACTGTTCCCAATCAATGGAGAAGTATTTGTAGAAACAGGCTGAGGCAAACATGGATTCGCCAATATGACCCGCTCCGGCGTCTTCACCGGGAACATCATCGGCCGCCACAAAATAGTCTATCTCAGGTCTGGCAATGTGGGTGGAGATCGCATGTGCAACCTGTAGGGCGCCTTCAACGCCAGTGTTTTTAAGCTCTTTGGTCTCCAACATCCTGCCGCAAAGTGCTATATCCGGAGAATGGACGCAGTTTGTGAGCAAATCTTTGAACTGCAGCAGTTTTTCGCTTTCACTTAGTTTGGAGTCGGAAAGCAGCTCTGCCATTTGGCGCAGGGCATCATAAGTGGTAAAAACCAGCATGTCAGATGTATCAGCCGCCTGCTGCTCATCCTGATCTTCATCGGCTTCCGCGGGTATCTTTTCGGACTTTTTTGCAGCTTTCTTGGAAGATTTGGTTTTGATTCCGCAGGCTTCAAGAAACTTGGCAACCAGCTTCTTATCTTTGTTTTCCAGCATTTCTTCAAGTTTCTCTGCCAGACGCCTTGTTCGGATACCTCCTCTAAGGTCCGCGAATTCCGGGGCAAAACGGATGCTGCGCTTGATGCATTGGCTGGAGATGCGAGAACGTAATACTCCACCGAAATAACAGGTCTTGGGGGCGCCCAAGTCGTCCCGGTTAAGATTTGCCGGGCTGTGATTCTGAATCATATGAATTTCAATCAACATCTGAATCCTCCTTGTTGATCTTGTATGCTTTAATAAATGAATCCGACCATTCTCTTTTGACAGGTTCCTGCTCCCAAAATGACAGAACATCAGTAAGCCCTACCCAGTCCAGGCAGACCTGCTGGTGCTTGCGCAAGATACCCATAATGACCGACAGCGGCTCTTCCATCTGCATAATGTCAAGCGATGCGAGTTGATCAAAGCGTGCCAATACACGGGGTAATTCCTTTTTGGGTTCCAACTTCCGGCAGATGCCTCCCATAAGAATGGGCAATGTGGCTCCCTCGCGCTGTTCAAAGCGGAATTCAGCAAAAAGTTTGGCGATCAACCAAGCCACTTCACGCTTGGGAGCGCGTTGATTCTTTTGCCGCAAAGGCCACCATAGGGCGGAAAACAGGTCAAATCCGGGAAGCTTTTCATCAAGCCGGGCTCCCCTGAGTTTTCTAAGAATGCCCAAATCGCCTTCTTTGAGGTTCTCCAGGCTTGCAATGAAGTCAACGGTTCCTCTATTCATTCTGGTCCTCCTCTGCGGGTTTTGTTTTGGATTCTGGTATAACTGGCCAGGGCTTGCGGGAAATGAATTTACCTCTCTTGAGCCTGGCGTCCACTGTTTGAGCCGGCTCCAAAGAGCATGCAACCTTGGTGAGCAGTTCTCCGTATTCAGTATCGGCATCCTGCCAGGAATAGCCCCTGTTCTCAGTCATTTTACCCGCATTGAGGGCAATTCTGCTTTCGGCATGGGGGATAATGTCAGCAATCTGGGGAGTGCCCACTGACTTTTTGAAATCACCTCTGAGAGGCTTCTTGCGCATGGCATTAAGGGCAGTAGCCCTGTTTGCCAATTGAGCCAGTAGCTCATCATTTGTATCAGTTCCCTCAAGCTCGATGATCTTGTCCCAGATGTCTATGCTTTTTGCTTTATCGCTGGCAAATCCAACCAACCATAGTTTTCCTTGTCTGGAGTTTCCTTCCGCGTGCAAATAGCTGAACAACGGGCTATACCAATCCCGGTCCGCGAAAGTGTATCTATCATTGGACATCAGTTTGATTTTGGACTGGAGACTTTTTCCCTGATCGGTGTAAACACCATGAGGGTCTTTCCATTTAAGGCCTTCCGGCACTGGTTCAGGTTTTATGCTGCAGGAATAGACGAGAGCTTTGGAGGGTAAGCCGCAGGAACAACATGCTGCCTGACCTGAGACAGGATCATGCAGATGCACCTTGCGCGGCAGCCAGGTCATTCCGGCAAGTAAGCCCACTTTCCTGCTTTCTTTTTGAAAAGAACCCAACCATGCCGGAATCCCCATATTATCCCAGGGTTGCCAATTTTGAACCAGCATGCCAGCGAGGTCATTTGCATGCCAGAGCAGGTAAAATGGAGGAGTGTTGTTGATTCCCGCGCCTATCCCTCTGCCACCGACAGTGGTAAAGACAGGTAATCTCAGCAGTCCCTTGATGCAGCAAGCTTCGCAGAGCCCATCGATATAGTCGGTGACATGATTGAAATGGCATAGGTTGTGAGCTGTTGGTATCTCATGAATAAGGTCGGTAATGGCTCTGATCCTGGAACTGGGATCGGCTTGGAAAAATCTCTGTCCATCCCCAAAAAGCTCGAAATACCCCTTGTTTTCTTCCAGCCAGGATATCCAGGAGGTCGGAAGCGGCTTATCAGGTTCAGGCTCCCCGTTGGTGTTGGCGAAACACCAGTAGCCAAGAGCAAGCAGGAATCTGAAAACAGCGAACCGGTCCATAGGATTGCTGTATGCCAGTTGCAGACAGTGTGCGTCTTCAAGAGTTTGAACTAAAGATATTCTATCTGGTTTGCCCGAAAGATAGACCACGTTTACCCAATTATCACAAAGAAGATTGTACATAACATGCTCCTTTTGTTCGATAGGAACCTTATATTTAAGCCAAAGATCATTGTCAAGAAATTTGCTTTGCGGATTTTGGGTTAGGAAAGATCAATTTGGGGCGGTATCTTGTTACTTTCAAGGTGTTCCATGCGGCGGCTTCCACTCCCATTTTACGGAGCCCCACCAGCGGCTTTTTCAGCGCAGTTTTCCCGCTGCTGATACTTGGCTTGTTGGAAAGAACCGCCGTGTGTAATGCGCGGCGGTTCAAGTTAATTATCGGACTTGGAAGGGCGGCTGTCCGTCACTTCAGCAATATCATTTTGCGGCTGGCGCTCGTCTTTCCGGTGCTGAGGCGGTAGATATAGACTCCGCTTGCCAGTTGGGCGCCGTTGGAGTCGGTGCCGTCCCAGTTCAGGCTGTGTTTTCCGGCTCCCATCTCTTTGTCCAGTAGGGTGCTTTACATGAAAACTCCCGGGAAAAAAGCGTAAAAAAACCCCTACTGGTGAAATGATGACCACTAGTGTAATATGGAAAGAGCAGAGAACAACCTGTGCTGTCTACAATGCGTTATATAAGAATATAGCTTTACATTCGGGCATATGCCTAATGGCAAGTCCCAGCTGGTAGTCCATATACGGACTGTTTACCAAGTTCAAAACGTCCATATTTCAGAACAGAAGTCCGTCGGTAATATGTTTTGTATGCACAGCACGCTATGTTCTTATTGATCGTGTGAATTACACTCTTAGTGTCAGATATCCCAAGCTGCGTTTGTTGTCCAGTTTTCATTCCTGGTAGCGAAAAATGTTTTCAGCGAAGTTCAAACATTCCAAAAGACTGGATCCCGGGTTCCACGGTTCACGCAGATAAACGCGGATAAAGGGCGCAGATTGACACGGATTGGTGTAATATAAGGGTTGCCGAAGTCCGTTCGGCAGAGGCAACGGAGTTGCCTGTTTGGAAGAGACCTCCGGTCTCTGTGGCAAACGGACTTTGCCACACCTGGGCACTGGATCACGGCTCGCAGGCTGTGATGACACGGTTTTTAGTCTGGAGGGTTTTGTTCCGGAGTCGGGTGTGTTGACTCTTTAATGTTCTTTTAATTCGTGTTAATTTGTGTAATTTGTGGATGTTTCTTTTAAAAAGACTGGATCACGGGTAAGCCACCCCAGAGGGGGCCCCGACTTCCCGTGATGACACAAAATATAACTTGGTGGACTTGTTTCGGGGGCACCTTTCCACCTTTCCACAAAAATACCACAACCTTCCGCATAATCCTTCATACCGCCCTCCTTTGCTGCTACTGGATTTGATGCCATCATCCTTAGGTCAACCTTATAAATTATAAGGATGACCTAAGGAAGACTCACGCCAAAACGCTGGATGCAAATGAGAGCCACCCGCGCGCGAGGGGAAAGGGAGGGCAGCCAGCCCATGGCCGCGCAATTACGGGCAAGTATATATATACTTGCCCTGGGATCCGCTTCCCGCCTGGCATGAAGGGGTCGTAGCACCTATATATATGGGGGGAGAATTTGTGGAAAGGTGTTTTGAGGTGGAAAGGTGCCTGCTTTTTTAAAACCTTACGCGTTTGTTTCTAAAAGACTGGATCCCGGGTCAAGCCACCCCACCAAACCGCTTCGCGCTTTGGCGGGGACCCCGACAGCCCGGGATGACACGGTTTTTAGTCTGTTGTGCTTTGTTTCGGGGCTTGCTGGTTGTTTTTAAAAGACTGGATCCCGGGTCAAGCCACCCCACCAAACCGCTTCGCGCTTTGGCGGTGACCCCGACAGCCCGGGATGACACGGCTTTAGGGCTTGGTGGCGGTTTGTTTCAGGGTCTGGTTGTTGTTTTTAGGCTGGACACTTGTCCTTATTCTGTTCTTTTAATCCGTGTTAATTTGTGTAATTTGTGGATATATCAAAAACACAGGCCCCTGTCTGCCAGAATTCTCTTTGCTTGACAGATTCGCGCTTTTCACATATATTATTTTTACATGGGCTGGTATCCAGTCCGACAAGGAAAGAAACATGAAAGAACTGATAATAAAAGCTATTAGCGGCCGCAAGCCGCAAGACTTTTTGGGAGAAGATAGATGAGCACACCCCGCGGAGAACGCGTAAACATCACCCTGCTGGGTAACCGCAACGCTGGAAAATCGTCCTTGATCAACGCCCTGGCAGGACAGGAGATAGCCATCGTTTCCAGCACCCCGGGCACCACCACAGACCCGGTGGACAAACGCTATGAACTTCTGCCCCTGGGCCCGGTGACCTTCTTTGACACCGCTGGACTGGACGACAGCGGCGAACTGGGCGAAAAACGGGTACTCGCCACCTATAAGATACTTTACCGCACGGACATAGCCGTGTTTGTGAACGATGGCCGCCCCTTCGCGGAGAGCGAGCTGTCCTCCCTGAAACGCATCCGCGAGATGAAGATACCGCTGTTAATGGTCTTTAACCACAGGGATTTGCGCGAGCCTGCCCCCGCCAATATCGCCTGGTGCGAGGAACGGGGACTGCCCTGGGTCTCCGTCTCCGCCCTCAAGGGGGAAAACATCGATGCCGCCAAGGAACTGCTGATCAAGCTGGCGCCCGCCCATCTGCTGGAGGAGCGCCCCCTGGCGGGTGACTTGGTGAAGGCCGGGGACAGGGTGCTGCTGGTGACTCCCATCGACCTCGCCGCGCCCAAGGGACGCCTGATCCTGCCGCAGGTGCAGGTGATTCGCGAACTGCTGGATCACGACGCGGTGGTGACGGTGGTGAAAGAGCGGGAACTGGCCTATGCCTTGCAAACCCTGAAGGAGCCGCCTGATCTGGTGATCACGGATTCGCAGGTGGTGCTGAAGGTGGTGAATGACCTGCCCCCCGAGGTGAAGATGACCACCTTTTCCATCCTCTTTGCCCGCTACAAAGGCGATCTGGACGTCCTGGCGGAAGGGGTGAGGCAGATCGACAAGCTGCGCGACGGCGACAAGATCCTGATCGCCGAAGCCTGTTCCCACCACGTGCAGGCGGATGACATCGGGCGGGTGAAGATTCCGCGCTGGCTGAGCCAGTTCACGGGCAAGGAACTGGAGTATGAAGTTTACGCGGGACACGACTTTCCGCCCAATCTGGAGGAATTCGCGCTGGTGATCCACTGCGGAGCCTGCATGCTCAACCAGATGGAGATGAGCCGCCGCATCGTGGAAGCCCAGCGGCGCGGAGTGCCGATCACCAATTACGGGCTGGCCATTTCCAAGGTTCAGGGAGTGTTTGAGCGGGCGGTCGCGCCTCTGTATCCGCAAGGATAGGAGCGGTCTTCGAGCCGAGTCCACTTTTTTCCATTCTGTATTGGAGGCGGGCAGCGATTCCGGCTTGACAAATCCGCCGCCATCTGGTAGAGTATAAAAACAAAGCTTAGTTCAGGGAGGTTACCATGTTTCAACAACAAACGCCCAAACCTGTCGTGATCAAGTTTCCCAAGTTCAGGATCAAAGCCCTGCCTGCCATAGTGCTGTCCGTCCTGCTGCTGGGTTTTATGCTTTACTTTGTGCTTCCGGTGCTGCATATCCGCTTTTTGGACTGGATCGTCCCCCTGATGATCTGCCTGGCTCCGCTGCTGGCAATCCGGCGCCTGCGCAAGATCCTCTATGTGGTCTATCCCCTTCTGGCGCTGTGGCTGATCTTGGCGCCCTTCTTCTCTTCCGGCATCTTCAATTCCGGCAGCTACCGCCGCATGATCGGCGAGGTGGAAAAGACCGAGTTTTCCGACCTGGTGGCGCCGGTCAATCTGGATCAGGTGCCGATCCTGGATTCCGCTTTCGCCAAGGATTTGGCAGCCAAGAAACTGGGCGAGGACTTCGCCCTCGGCAGCCGGGTGGTGCTCGGCAACCCGACCATCCAGATGGTGGATGGCAAGCTTTTCTGGGTCTGTCCCCTGCTGCACAGCGGCTTCTGGAAGTGGATCACCAACACAAGCAAAGGCACCCCGGGCTACATCAAGGTCTCGGCCACCAATCCGCAGGATATCACCTTTGTGCGCGAGCTGAAAGGCAAACCCATCCAAATCCGCTATCAGCGCAACGCCTACTTTGGACAAGACCTCTACCGCCATCTCTGGTGGAACGGCTTCGCGGGCATCGGCCTGGCAGGCGATACCTTTGAACTGGACGACAATGGCGAACCCTACTGGACCATCACCACCTACACCCACAAGATCGGAGTGAGTGCCCCGGAAGCCACCGGACTCGCCATCGTGCATGCCGGCACGGGTGAGATCAAATACTTTCCCCTCAAAAAAAGCGGCGGCATCTATGACGACAGCAAGATTCCCGCCTGGGTTGACCGCATCCAGCCCTCCTACTTTGTGCTTCCCCAGCTTTCCTGGTGGGGCAAATATGTGCACGGCTTTTGGAACAGCGTGTTCGGCAAACGCGACCTGCTGCGGGTGACGCCCGGTTACAACGTGATCTATGGCCGCGATCAGCGCAGCTATTTCTACTCCGGCCTCACCAGCGTGGGTTCGGACGAGGGAACGGTGGGCTTTGCGCTCACGGACACCCGCACCAAAAGCAGCCACCTCTACCTGGTCTCCGGTGCCACCGAGACTGCCGCCATGCGCTCCGCCGAAGGCAAGGTGCAAAACTTCAAATACTATGCCACCTTCCCCATCCTGGTGAACATGAACGGCAAGCCGACCTATTTTATGACCCTCAAGGACAGCGCCGGGCTAATCAAGATGTTCAGCTTCGTTTCAGTGCGCGACTTTTCCCTGGTGGGAGTGGGTGAAAGCGTGCGCAGCGCGCGCGACAACTATCAGATGGCCCTGGCCGGAAGCCGGATGGGGATATCCCCGGAGGCAGCGGACAAGCAGGCCACCCTCACAGGCTCCATCGCCCGCTTTGGCTCGGACACCACGGATGGACGCACCTACTACTACCTTACCCTGACCGAAGCGCCGGATATAATCTTTATCGCCTCCAGCAACCTGAGCAGCCGTCTGCCCATCACCCGCGCGGGCGACCGGGCACGCGTCAGCTATCTGGAAAGCGCGGACGCGGAGATCACCCTCACCGCCTTCGCCAATCTGAGCCTGGGGGATAAGTAGGCAGAAAGGAGATTATAGTTAAGCCAGGCAAGGCAGGTAGCCAGATATGAACCGCGTGGTGCCCAGCTACATCCTGCAGCAGTATGAGCAAAACATCCTGCAGGGGCAGATCACCGGCTATATCCTGCGCTTTTGCACCGTTGCCACTTACAATATCAAAGGAGTAAGGCTCAAGCAGCGGCAGCAGGTGATTGACAGGATGGAAGCAACTTTCACCGAAGCCTATGAAAGGATGCTGAGCCTGATCAGGAACGCAGGCGGACTGCTCTTCCAGTATGAGGGAAACTGCATCCACGCCCTGTTGCCGGAAAGCACTCCGGTGCTGATCGCGGCGCTGCTGGCACGCATCAATCACACTATCGGTGCGATCAACAGCTACGCCAGCCCCCATCATGGAATGCCGAATGTAATCCGCCTGGCCGTGGGTTTTGGCACCCTGTCCTGGCGCATCTTTGAGAACCCCCTCCAGTTTGAATATGTGTTCTGGTCTCCCCAACTGGATGTCCTGCGTGAAAACCCCGGCCAGCCCAACCAACCTTATTACTCTCCCCAGGCATTGAACAGACTGGGCTGGGAGTTGGATGCCAGGCCTGGCAAACTTGCCGAGCATCCGCCCTTTCCCCAGTTGCCTGATATTCCGGAAAGGAAGCGCTTGGGCAAGCAACACGGCCACCACTTCATTCATTCCCGCTTTCACAGACTCAATCCCGCGGCTGACGTCCGGCACAGCGTTTGCTGCTGCCTCAGCCTGGACGAGCCTCCGGACGGCCCCCTGGAGCCAACCATCCAGGCGCTGGAACTGCTGGCGGTGATCTACGACGCCTTTTTGGCAGCCATCTATGTGCGGCACAAGCGGCTGCATGCCATCCTGCTCTTCGATTTCCCCCACAACAAGGTCAACAAAATGCAGCGCGCCTGCCGCCTGGCTTTGGAAGCTGCCACGCGCCACAAAGCCCGCGCCGCCTGCTGCACCGGCTACATCTTTTCCATGGCTGCCGGCAAAGACCTGTGGAAGGCAACCTTCTTCCCGGGCGAAGCCATCACCCGCGCCCAGAAGCTCCTGGAGCTTGCCCGCCCCGGCGAAGCCCTCGCCGACCACAAGCTGCGCAACCAGCAGCACAACTCCTTCATCTTCACCCCCCTCAAAAGGGAAAAAGCCGCCTCAAAAGCCGCGCCCCGCGCCTACCGTCTGGGCATGCTGCCGGGGCAACTGATCACCGGACAACCGCTTTGCATGATTGGCAGGGAGAAGGAGACCGCTCTGCTGCATAGCAGGATACGCGATGGTTTGGCGGCCTCCTCGCCCCAGGCGATGGTGGTGCATGGAACGGCGGGAGTGGGCAAAAGCAGGTTGGCACGCGAAGCTTTGCGCGCCTTCGAGACTCCCCGGCGGCAGGTGTATCTGCTGGCTTGCAGGCAGGATTCCCCCCTCCCTCTGGATATCGTATCCCAGTTGCTGCGTGCCAGTTTGGGGCTTTTGGAGGATGAGGCTCCCGCGCAGGCGGTGCAGCATTTCCGCGAAGCGTGGCAAAAGCGCACCCGCGGTTCCTCGCTGGGACAGGATTGCGAAGCCGCCCTCGCCTCGCTGCTGAATCTCTCCTGGGATGGCTCGCCCTGGCGCGGGATCGCCCCCGAAGCCAGGCTGCCCCGTCAGCAGCAGGCCTGGCTGGATTACCTGCGCTGGCTGTGCGCCAAATCCCCTGTGCTTATCTTTATTGACGATGTCCAATGGCTCGATCCCCTGAGCCGTCAATTCCTGGAACTGCTGTGGCAACACGGCGTGCGCCCGCTCTTTCTGCTGGCTACCGCCCGGACGGAAAAGGGCAGGCTGCCCGCGGAGCTTGCCGTCAAAAAAGATGGCTTGGAGAGCCTCGCCCTGGGCTCCCTCAACTCCAGCGCCAGCCGCAAGCTCTACCTCAATCTGCTGGGCCTTCCCCGCCTGCCCCGCGAGGCCTTTTCCGCTTTCCACGCCTGCGCGGGCGGCAATCCTTTCAATGCCGAACAGCTTGCCGCTTATCTGCTGGAAAACAAGCTGCTCAGTCCCCACGGCGAAATAGCGCAAGAGGGCTTGGAAGCGGCGGCGGGAGGCATCGACGAGGTGATTTCCCGGCGCATTGCCCGGCTCTCCAAAAAGGTTCAGGAAAGCGTCCGCGGCGCCAGTGTGCTGGGCTTCCGCTTCAATGTTGTCCTCCTCTCCCACATGCTCGAAGGCAACCCCATCCAGCAACTGGGCAAAGCGGGGGGACGGAAAATCTGGCAGGATGCCGATGAACTCTTTTACATCTTTTCCCACAGCCTGTTACAGAAGGCGGTCTATGCCAGCATCCGCGAAAAGGAGCTTAAAAAACTGCACCTGGCGGCCGCCGAAGCCATGGAAACCGTCTTTGAACAGGCACTCAAGGAGCATTCCGCGGAGATCGCCCGCCACTTCAAAGCCGCCGGGGAACTCAAAAAAGCCGCCCATTACTATGAGATGGCGGCCGATTACTTCTGGGACCGCATGCTGCTGGCCAAGATTGAGGAATGTATGCTGCTGGCAGCCGAGTTGTCCTGCCAGGCCTGGGGCGGGGACAGCCCGGAACACATCGAACGGCTCTTCCATCTGGCCCTGCTCTATCACTATATGCACCGCATGGACGATGCCGAGCCGCTCTATCTGAAGGTGGTGGAGGCCAGAACCCGCCAGCTCGGGCCACGCAGCCCCCGCCTCTCCCCCTATCTGAACAACCTGGGACGCTTTTACAAAGATACCAGCCGCTACGAGCAGGCTGAAAAACTGCTGCGCCGCTCGCTGAATATCGAAAAACGCCCCGGGCCCAGTTCCAACGTGGCAGACCGCATGAACAACCTCGCCTCGCTCTACAGTCTGATGGACAGGCCGGACAAAGCGGAGGAGATGCTCCGCGCCGCGCTGGAAATGATGGAAAGCCTTTTCCCACAGGGGCACTGGTTTACGGCGGTCTGCGCCGGAAATCTGGGCAGTGTGCTGCTGCGCCAGGGACGCCTGGAAGAAGCGGAACCACTGCTCAAGCAGGCGATAGACGGCCATACCCTCCACTATGGCGAAAACCATTCCCAGACAGCCCATTACCTCTTCTCTCTGGGCAGGCTGCGCGCCAGACAAGGCGACACAAACACCGCCCGGGAACTACTGACCAGGGTGCTGAGCATCTGGGAAAACACCTTTGGCAAAGACTATCCCCGCTGCAAAAACGTCCGCGAAGAACTGGACAAGCTTTCCTGACACGACTGCTGTCTGCACGCTGAACAGGCGGGAAACGGGGGTGGCTCCTCTGGGGTGACTGGATCCCGGGTCAAGCGGTTCACGCAGATATACGCGGATAAAGGCGCAGATGAGCGCGGATTAGTATTATGGGGGGAGGTTTCGGACCAGGGCTGCCGAAGTCTGTTCGGCAGAGGCAACGGAGTTGCCTTTTTGGGAGAGACCTCCGGTCTCTGTGGCAAACGGACTTTGCCACCCCACTCATGATGACACAGTATATAGCATGGTGGACTTGTTTCGGGGGAAACTTTCCTCCATTCCACCTTTTCACCTTTCCACTCTCAAAGATCCAGTCGATCCTGTCATCCGCGTTCTATCTCTTTTCCGACAGCACCACGTTACCACGACACCACGTCACCACGAAGTCCTCCTTTCCACCTATCGTAGCACCTATATATTATAGAGGGATGGGCCTCATTTGCATTCCCCTCTCCGGCGTGGGTCATCCGGCAGTCATCCTTAACCCGGTGAGGGATGACCTAAGGATGATGACTCCAAAGCCAGTAGCAGCAAGGGACGGCGCTATGAAGCATATTGCGGAATGTGTTGGATATTTAATGCGATTGTCAAATAATTGATGCCGGTTGTTTTTGGTCTGGGTGCTTGTTTGGGACTTGAAAAGACAGAATCAAGGTTCAAGTGGTTCACGCGGTTCACGCAGATATACGCAGATAACTTAAGGGCTGCCGAAGTCTGTTCGGCAGAGGCAACGGAGTTGCCTTTTTGGGAGAGACCTCCGGTCTCTGTGGCAAACGGACTTTGCCACCCCACTCGTGATGACACAGTATATAGCCTGGTGGACTTGTTTCGGGGGAACCTTTCCACCATTCCACCTTTTCACCTTTCCACCTTCAAAGATCCAGTCGATCCTGTCATCCACGTTCTTTTCAGGAGAGTAGAAAAAGCCCCGGAACCTTTCGGTCCCGGGGCTTGGTTATAGGTTATATCCCGATGAATTACTTCATCATGATCATCTTTTTGGTGCTGCTGTATTTGCCAGCGCTCATCTTGTAGAAGTAGACGCCACTGGAGACAGCTTTACCAGCATTGTCACGGCCGTTCCACACAATGGTGTGCTTGCCGGCGTTCATGTTGTCGTTCACGAGGGTCTTCACCAGTTGGCCTTTCACGTTGTAGATATTGACCTTTACGTGGCCTTTATCCTTAACGCTGAAGCTGATGGTGGTTTCCGGGTTGAAGGGGTTCGGGTAGTTTCCGTGCAACTCGGTGGCGACCACAGGGACGATAGGATCGTCGCTGTCAGTTCTGCCGGTGATATGGAAGTCATCCAGCATGAAGATCCAGTGGTCATGGGACACGCACTGGATGCCCACGTAGGTGTCACCATCGTAGTTGCTGAGATTATACACATACTCTGTCCAATCAAGGGGAGCTTCGAGGGGAGTGCTGCCGCTGATGATGGTGAAGTCGGAGGGGTTGGTTCCAGTGGTGGAGACACCGATCTTGAACTTTTCCAGTCCTCCGTACTGCGCCGTCAGGGAGCGTGCCCAGAAGCGAAGTTCCAGCGGATTGTGGAGTACGGGAGTAATCAACCAGTCGTTGTTGGGAGGGGTAGTTGCGGCGATACAGGCTGCCATTTTATCTCCTCCGTGAGGTACGATGGTAGTGGCGGGAGGAGTGGTGGCACTGGGATTGAAGATGATGTAGGCCTGTGGTGTTTGGGTGTTAGGCCAGGTGGTATTGGTCATGCCATAGGTCGCGCTGCCGTCAACGTCAACCGTGGTCCAGGGCGCGAATTCGATAACGAAGTTTTCGTAGGACTCAAATCCGTCCGAGAGCAGCACATTGCTGATCGGCAGCTGGAAGTTCACCGTGGTGGTCTGGTTGGTAACGACAATCACTCCGTCCTGGGTGACAGGTGTGTAGTTCGGGTGGCTGGCGGTTACGCTCCAGGTGCCCGCGGGAACCTGCATGCTGTAGGCTCCGCTGGCGTTGGTGGTGGCAGTCACGTCGCCGCAAGATACGGTTGCTCCCATGATGGGGGCGTTGGCCATATCGCGGACGATACCGGCAATGGTTCCGATCTGGGTAAGTTTCTGCACAGCATTGGAGAAGGCTGGCAGGGATTGCGCTTCGCCGGTGTAGATGGCTTTCACAGCCCATTTGTACCAGCCGTCAGGCACGCCGCCCCATCCGTTGTCCGGCCAGGCAGTCGCGGTGATGGGTCCGGTGGTGAGCTGAGTCCAGGCTGAATCGTTGTTTTCCTGGCCTTGCAGCAAGCGCCAGACTCTGTAGCCGACGAGGACACGGTCGTTGTCTTTGCAGGCACTGATGTCTTTGCTGGCTTTGATGTTGTCGGACGGGATGTGTTTGAGGATGCTGGGATCGATCGCGCACACATCGTTGGGAGCTGAATATCCCACGTAGCCGCGGATGTTCCAGTTGTAGTTGAGGCTCGGAGCCAGGTCGGTCAGAGTTGCCCATTCACCGGAGTTGTAGATCATGTTGCCGAAGCCGTTGGTGGCGGGGCCGCCGTCACAGCCTGCGGGATAGGCGCCCGCAGCATGGCTGACGTTGTAGCCAAACCAGAGTTCCTCGTTGCCTGAAATAAGCACGGGGTTATCCAAAACCACGGTTTGGAACGTGTCTACGGCTTGCACGGTGAAGGGTTGGTCAACAACCTGGGTTTCGGGAGCGCTGGCGGTGCCACCGGTCCAGACACGCAGGGAGTAGGTGCCCACATCGCCTGGGAAGAGGGATATGGCGTGGAGGCTCATGCCGGCATAGTCGGTAAGAGCGGAGGGCGGGAAACGAATGGCGACACTGAATTCACCACCGGAGACGAGGCCGATGCTGTCATCGTTTTCGCCGGTGTCGTAGTAGATCCATTCGCCGCCGCCAGTGCCAGGCTCCATCCAGGTCAAGTTGACCAAGCTGTTGCTCACTGCCACGGCTTCCACCGCGCAAGGAGGCAGGGTGATCTCTGTGAGTACGAAGTCCTGGGTGGTGGTTTGCAGTCCGGTAACGCTCACACCGGTCTGGGAAGCGGCCTGATAGCCGACTTTCGAGCAGGTGACGGTGTAAACTCCCTGATAGACGCTGAAGGAATAATGTCCGTTGTTGTCGGAGGTGCCGCTGTAATCGCCGGCGGTGATGGTAGCTCCTTCGATCGGGACGTTGGTGCCGAATTCGGTCACGGTACCGGTCAGGGTGCCCATCATGCCTTTGTGTATCTCACCGGAGAAGACGGCGGGGGACAGGACGTTGTTGGTGTAAACAGCTTTGACTGCATATTTGTAAACGCCGGAAGGCAGCGGGGCCCAGGCGTTGTCGGTATAGGTGGTGGTAGTGCTGGGAATGACAGATGGGGTCAGGGTCGTCCAGAGTGACTCGTTGTCCTGGTTGTCAGCAAGCAGGCGATAGACCTTGTATCCACCAAGTACGCGGTCCGAATTGGAAGGAGTGAACATCTGGAAGTCTGGTACCTGAATACGGGGGTTATTGGCATGGCTGGTTCCCACGTTGCGGGATGCCGAAGCCGCGTTTCCAATGCTTCTGGTAACAATTGAACTGGTGGAGAAGCTCTGGGTGTTGGTATTACGGGAGCTGAAGGAGGAAGCGGAGGCAAAGTGTTCCTTGGCTGTAGGAACGGGGCCCACGCTCACATCGTCCACCACGAAGTAGAAGGCGTCGTCGGAAACGCACTGGATGGCGAAGCGGATGTTCTGGCCAGCGTAAGCGCTGAGGTCATAGCTGTACAGTGTCCATTCAATGGGCGCCTGGATGTAGCTGGGGCCGCTGATGATGGTGAAGTCCGCGGGGGCAGTGCCGCCGGTGGAAATACCCACTTTGAAGCGTTCCAGGCCGTAAGCATCGCTGTAGGACCTCGCGTAGAAGTTCAGGAACTGACTTGCGGTCGCGATCATCGGCGGAGAGATCAGCCAATCGTCGTTGACAGCATCAGTGCTGGCGAAGCAGGCAGCCATTTTGTTTCCGCTGTGGGCGGTAATAGTGGTAACCGGCGGAGTGGCAGCGCTGGGGTTGAAGATCATGTAAGCCATGGGGGAATAGACGTTCGGCCAAGTGTAGCCGGTCATACCATAAGTGCCGCTTTGATCAACGTCCACCAGAACCCAGGGATCGAAGGTGAGGGAGAAGTCTTCGTATTCCTCAAAGTCTTCGGAGATACCCTGAGCATTGGGATCCGGAGCCATCCAGGTGACGGTTACGTGCGAATAGTCCGCTGCTTCTGTGGCAACCACTTGGCAGGGAGGGAAGGCCAGTTCGTTCACGGTGATGTCGCCCATGTTCAGGTCGGTGGTGCCAACCACGGCTTGGCCGATGGCAGCTTGGTAACCGATGGCTTGAGCGGTGTATTCGTAAGTCTGGCTGGCATAGACGCCAGTGATGGTGAATTGGCCGCTGGCGTTGGTTGTAGCCTGGTAAGGCTCGTAACCTGTGAGGCTGATGGTGGCGTCAGCCAGGCCAACTGTGGGTTGGTCGCTGCCCACGATGCGGCCGGTCACGGTGACCTGAGGCAGTTGGGTGAGCACGAAGTCCTGGGTGACAGTTTCATCTTCGATGATGGTTACGTTGTGGGTAACGACGTTGTAGCCGTGTTTGGTGGCCACGACGCTCTGGGGTCCCATCGCCACGTAGGGGAAGTTGTAAACGCCGTTGGCGTCGGTGAGGGTGGTGAGGGGGGTTCCAGTGATGGAAACCGTAGCGCCGGGCATGGCAACGTTGTTCGCGTCACGCACGGTACCGGTAAGCGCGCCCATGTCGTCCACGACCAGGAAGAAAGTGGTCTTGGGGAACATAGCGGAGGGACTTGTACCGGTAGGAGGAGCGGCAGGATCGTAGTCCTGGGAGTCCGACTGGACCTTCAGAGAACGGGCCGCAAGGTCCCCAGTCTGGGTGAGGAAGTTATCGTTGTAATTGTGCCATTCGGTATCCATCGGGCGTTCCACCAGCAATACCAGGTTACCGCCCGCGTAGGTGTAAGGGGTGGTGAAGGCAATGTTGATGTTGTTCGGACCGCTGGGATAATCGACGTTACCGGCGAACACCGCGGTGAGCTGGGTTGAAGGGATCCAGCCAGCCGACAGATCGGTCTGGGTGGTCTCGCCTAACCAAATATTAGTGGGCATGTTGGGCAGGTTGCTGACGAAGTCGTTGTAGAACTGGATGCCGGTTATCAGGCCACCAATGTTGAGCTCGGAGCCCAGGTAAATGGCCTCGAACAGGGAGTTCTTCCAGTACATGTCCATGGGCATGCGGCCGACAGCGCTGCCGTCACCGAGGGTAATGGCCACGATTCCCGCTGCCTGCACGGCCACGTTTAGAGGCAAGGTTTGATTGTTGGCAGCGATGCCGTCATTGGCAAGCACCACTTCACCCCAAATCTGTATCGGGCCGGTTTCGGTGGGAGTCCAGGTGAGGCCGAATTCGATGGTCTGCTGAGGAGCGATGGTGGTGCCGGGAATGGAGGCGAGCTCCACGTTTCCGGTGCCCATCAGCTTCACGGTGTAGGTGTTTTCGGTGTTGTTTCCGTTATTCTTGACTGCCACCGTGTAGGTAGTGGGATCGCCCACGGAGGGAGTGCTGTTACCGGAAATGCTCTTCGCGCCAAGGTCGTGGTCGAGATTTCCAGCAGTCACTAAGGCCGACCAGCCGGGGCGCTGGACAGAGGTGTCGGAAGTGAAGACGAAGGTCACAGCGTTGGAGCCAAAGATCTCTTCAGGCAGAGTGGTACCGGTGTAGCCGTCAGCAGGTCCGATCTGCGGGGCGGAGGTATCCGGTCCGTTGTAGATCTTCAGGTAATCCCAGCTGTTTTCCGTATTGAATTCTGTGAACAACACGTAAATGATCGAGTTGGGGTTGGCGGCTGAGAAGGTGAAGGTGTAGTTCTCTGAGTTTTGATAATTGCCGTCGGGGCCGCCTGAATCGTAGAAGGAATAGACCATTCCATCCGGCACCGACTGTGTGCCGTTGGTCATGATGACCACCGGGCCACCCGTGGTAAAGCTCCAAACAGGGCAGTTTGCCGCGTCACCAATGGCGTTGAAGGGAATTATCTGCCAGTAGTAGGTGGTGTGGAGGTCCAGGGTGGGGGCGTAGCTGTTTTCAATGGTGTTTTCGATGAAGGGGGGTGGGTTGGTTGTGCCAAAATGCACCTTGTAACCAGTGGGTGCTCCGCCGCCGGAAGCCCAGTTGAGGGTAGCAGAGCTCATCACGTCCACAGCGCCGTCCGCGGGTGAAATGAGCAGCGCCGGGTTGGGCGGATCGGTAACCACCAGGGCTTCCATGTTGAATCTGATGTTGGAGCGGTTGGTGCTTGTGGTTCCGCTGGTGGCGGTGCTGGCATCAGCGCTGTCGCTTTGGAAGCGCAGGGAACTATTGAAAGCTGTGGTGGAGTAATAAACAGAGGCATTCTGGGTCCAGGATCCCGGAATGATGGAGGTGTAGATATCGACAAGTATGTTCGAAGTGCCGTCCCAGACGAAGGGGGTCGTGAAGGTGTGGGTGTTCCAGCCAACGGTAGGCATATACTCAGCCTGCGTGTACACGGTCTGGTAGTCCCCATCCTCAAACGCGGTGGTCAGGGTGGTCTGGGTGGTGTGTTTGAGCCGGATGTTGTAGTTCGGCATCGGGGAACAGTTGTTCAGGTTGGCCACATTGAAGGCGACTGAATTGATGTTGCCCGCTCCGCCGCCGGCATCCTCGATTTCCGAGGCCAGTAGCAGGAACTGCTGGCGGAAATTCTTCCAGTAGGTTCCATAGGGGGCTGGAGCACCGGTTGTGGTATTGGTGCTGGTCCCGCTGCCTATGGTAACGTTAACCTGGGCATAGACATTACTGATCAGGCCGAAGCCCAGGATCAGCAACAGCGCGAAAAGAAGGGTTTTTCTCATAGGATATCTCCTTATTCCCGTTTTCTATTTGGGTTGTTTCTAATTATTGACCGATTTTCGGGAGTCTTTACCGGCGGACTCTTCCTCCAGGCCGATAGAGACATTTATGCCATCAGTCGTTATATAATCACTTAATATATAGTCTTTCACTGCTATGGTATGCCAGCATATTTTGGCTCTTAAATTCTAATGCCTACATTCTATAAATCTGTCAAGTATAATGTTTGGGTTAACTTGTTAAAGTGCTTTTTTGGCCTTTCCATGCCCAACTTTGCTCATAAACTTTTGCCGCGGCAAACGGGCTTGCCGTCCATTATTTCGGACACCAAAGTAGCCAAGCATAGTGGCTCAAAAGCCTTTAGCAGAAAAGGACGGGGCTAATCCGCCGCATTGGGGGATGAGCTGTCTTCAAACGGTTCCACCAGGATGCGGCCGCAGCTTTCGCAATAGTTTATCTTTTTGCGCAACTGCAGCTCGATGCGGACTTGGGGGCGGATCACGAAACCGCAGCCTCCGCAGGTGCCCTTGCGGCAGAAGACCACCGCCAGGTTGCCTTTGTTTTTGATCATGTTGCCATAGAGCTTCACGATCTGCAAGGGCAGGGTGCGTGCCATGGTGTTGCGTTGGGCGCGCAGATCCTCGATCTGTCCTTCCAGCGAGTCGATTTGGCGGCGCAGTTCGCCTTCCTGTTCGCTTTTAGCTTTTTCCGCTTTGTCCAGTTCCTGTTTGGCTTCGTTCACCCGCGCCGCGGCCTGGTTTTCGGCATCCATCAGTTCCAGTTGGTGGCTTTCCTGCTCTGAAATCTTTTCCTTGAGAAAGGCGATCTCGCTGTTGAGGGCCTTATATTCTTTGTTGGTCTTGATTTCGGAGAGTTGGTTGCTGTATTTTTTGATCTGTTCCTGATGCTGTTTGATGTCGCTTTCCAGCGAGCGTTGTTTTTTGGCCAGTTCGGCGCGTTCTGTTTCGCAGGCAAGCAAATTCGCGGTTGCCTGGTCCACATGCCCGATGATTTCGTTAAGCTGCTGGGGCAGTTCCTTTTGCAGGACCCGCAGAGCGCCGATGCGGTCATCCAGTTTTTGCATTTGAACCAGGGTGCGCAGTTGTTCTTCCATATTTTACTCCTTATCAAAAAGCAGGCTTATATCCAAAGATTTATATGAGTGGGTGAGGGCTCCGCTGGAGATATACTGCACTCCGGTGCGGGCGAGGGAGCGGATGTTGGACGCGGTGACGCCTCCGGAGATTTCCAGTTCCACTTGGGAGCCGAACTTTTTCACGCAGTCTTTGATCTGGGCGAGGTCCATATTGTCCAGCATGACGCGGTCAACACCGGCTTTCACGGCTTCTTCCAGTTCTTCAAGGCAGGTGACTTCCACCTCGATCTTGTAGCTGGTGTTGTGGCGTTTGATGCGTTTAACGGCCTCGGTGATGCCGCGGCAGGCGCGGATGTGGTTTTCCTTGAGCATGACCATGTCGTAGAGGCCAAAGCGGTGGTTGAAACCGCCGCCCACGCGCACGGCGTACTTTTCCAGTCCGCGCAGCAGGGGAGTGGTCTTGCGGGTATCCAACAGCCTGGCTTTGGTGCCTTTGAGGCGCTGGACGTAGGAGTCGGTGAGGGTTGCGATGCCGCTCAGGCGCTGCAAAAAGTTGAGCGCGGTGCGTTCGCCCTGCAGGATGCTGGCGGCTTTGCCTTCCAGGCGCATGATCTCGTTGCCGGGAACCACGCGGTCTCCGTCCTTGCGGTAGAGGGTGATCTTGAGGCCGCCGTCCACCTGCAGGAACACGGCTTTCGCCACTTCCACCCCAGCCAGCACACCTTCCGCCTTGGCGATCATGTAGGCGTTGCTGTTGAGGGGTTCCAGTTCCAGATACTGGGTGCTGATGTCGCCGCTGCCGATGTCTTCGGCCAGGGCAAGTTTTATGATCTTGTCCAGATCCATGCTATCCTCCGGGGTAAAAAAAAAGCATCTGCTGATTTGCAAATGCTTTTGTTCTATTCAGGGTATTATATTTATCACTTATCTTCTTGCTGTTTATACACATATAGTTTATTCCTTACCTTACTGAACCAATATCTGGGCGGCAGATATTTGTCAATTGGAAATTTGGGTTTGGCGGTTCGCGTTTGCTTTCATCCTTCCATGACCTTTCGGGCATAGCACCTATATATTATAGAGGGCGGCCTCATTTGCATCCCCCTCTCCGGCGTGGGTCTTCCGGCAGTCATCCTTAACCTGGTGAGGGATGACCTAAGGATGATGGCACCAAAGCCAGTAGCAGCAAAGGAGGGAGGTGTGAAGGATATTGCGGAATGTATTGGATATTTTTTGCGGTTGTCAAATAAATGATGCCGGTTGTTTTTGGTCTGGGTGCTTGTTTGGGACTTGAAAAGACAGGATCAAGGTTCAAGTGGTTCATGCAGATATACGGGATAGAGGCGCAGATGAGCGCGGATTGGGGTTATAAAAGGGGCGGTTGCTTTGGGATTCTGGTGGTTGTTTTTGGGCTTCAAAAGACTGGATCCCGGGTCAAATCACCCCGCCAAACCGCTACGCGCTTTGGCGAGGACCCCGTCTGCCCGGGATGACACGGATATAGTCTGTGGGGAGGTTGTTTCGGGGCTGGGTGGTTGTTTCTAAAAGACTGGATCCCGGGTCAAGCTATCCCACCCCACCGGATCGTTGCCGATCCGTCGAGGACCCCGGCTTGCCCGGGATGACACGGTTTTGGGGCTTGGGGGCTTGTTCTGGGCTGCATCCACCATCTACACGTCACCACGACACCACTTCACCACGAGTTCCTTTCCACCATTTCACCTTTCCACCTTTCCACTACTTTTCATAAGATCGGATTTTGTTGACGAAATGCGGGGCTGCGGCAGCTTGGTCTCATGATGAATAAATACAGTATTTTACTCATTCTGCCCCTGCTGGCGTTGAGCGCGAGCGCTTTTGCCGCAGCGGTTGGCAACGTTTATCCCCTTCCCAAGGGATATCAGACTTGGGAAAGTTTGCAAAAAGAGATGCAGGCGCTTTCCAGCAAGCATCCCGATCTGGTGACCCTGCGGGTGATCGGCTTCAGCGGCACGGAAAAGCTGCCCATCCACGCCCTCTGCATCGGCACACCGGACGCCCGGCGCAAAGTCCTGATCATCGGGCAGCACCACGGAAGCGAGGTTTTGGGTGTGGAAACCGCCCTGGCATGGGCACGAGAACTGGCGGTGAATTACAAGCACTCCGGCAAGATCAAAAAAATCCTGGCGGAGTTCGAGTTCACCATCATCCCCACCCTCAATCCGGAAGGCTACCGGGTGGTGACCAGCGGGCAATATCAGTTCAAACGGAAAAACAATCAGGAAACAGACGGCAGGAAAGGTTTGGACTGGCGGACGGACGGGGTGGACCTCAACCGCAACTATCCGGTGTTTTGGGAACAGGGCGCGGTTGTGCCGGGCTCGCACGAGAATTTCAAAGGCAGCACTCCGATGTCCGAAGCAGAGGTGAAGGCGAGCGTCTTACTGGCCCAGGAAAACAATTTTGAACTGGCGATCTTCTTCCATAGTTCTGCCACCGGAGCCTATTCCGAAAAGATATTTTTGCCCGCCATCGACAGCTCCGTCGCCAGCCAGAAAGAGCGTTACGACTCGCTGCTGCGCTTTGCCCAGGCCTATGCCAAAAAGACGCGCAAGGCCTTTGGCGGCGGACGCTATGAGGTTGCCACCGGCCCCAGTTCAAGGGAAGGCAACGCGCGCAACTACTTTTTCCACATCCACTACACGGGCGCTTTCCTGGTGGAGATCGGCGGCATCAACCCGGACGGAATCTCGGTGATCCATCCTCCGGACAAAATGCGCAAATCTATCACGGGAATGCACGTGAAGGCGCTGCGCAACCAGTTTTACCGCTTCAGCCGCGGCAAGCTGTAAAGAACGTTTAACGGGGCAGCTTTTCCCAGATGCCCTGATGGTATTGCCAAACGCCGTCCTTGCGTAGCAGGGTCAGGCTGCGCACTGAATTGATCTGATCTGCCGCCACCAGAGTCTGCCAGGCGGGGCTGACCCGGTAATTGGCGGGTGCGGCGGCAGCTTCCTCATAGCCCAGCCAGAGGAATACCACTCCCTCCGCGTTCAGCTTCTCCGCCAGGCGCAGGCTGTTTTCGCGGTCAAAGTTGCCGATCAGCAGGCAGTCGCAATCTCCCGCTTCAGCCAGTAGGGGGCGCAATTCGGAGTCTTCCGGCAGTTCTTCCCATTTGCGGGGAAACTCGCGCAGCACCAGGTCAAGGCTAAGCTCACTTTCCACAGTGAGATGCTGCAACTGGTAAGCTGTCCTGGCGTCGGAGACGCGGTAGCCCGCCTGCAGATAGTATTCTCCCCGGGGCAGGTTTGCCGTGGCCGTTCCGCCTCCTGTGGCGGTGAATTTGTGGTTGAGCGGGTAGAGCAGCCCGTTCTGCCAGCGTGCCAGGGAAAGGTTTTGGGGATCGATGTCCAGAGGGGCGCCCTGTTCATCCAGAGTGCGCACCCGCAGGGTGAAGCTGGAGGCAGAATCCTTCTTCCCGCCATCCTCAAATTCGCAGAGCCGGACATTGCAATAGCGCCACTGGTCGTTCACCAGCACATAGATCAGGTCGGGGATGCGGGTGAACTGGGCGGGGATGCCGTTGGCGCGTGCCAGGCTGACAGCCAGGATGCAGTATTGGTAGTTGCTCAGATACTTGCTGCGGGATGCCTCTTCCAGGGGCAGGAGGCCGCGCAGGGCTTTGGCGGGGTCGATCCGGTGCTTTTTCTTCAGCCAGCGCATGGCGTTGTGCAGCCGCTCCAGATCGTTGTTTCCCGCTTTGGCAAAGGAAGTGGGATAGAGGCTGGGGCTGTCTGGCTTGCCAAAGGGGCGGGGCAGCTCTTCATAAAAAACTGAGGGCGAGAGCAGCGAAGACTGTTCTTCCGGATTCAACTGTCCGGCATCGAAGCGCTGAAAGTTCTGATAGAGCGCCGCGAACTGCGCCGCGTTCGCCTGCCAGAGGAACTTGGGGTCGCTCTCCAGCAGATAGTTCAAAAAGTCCGGGCCGGGCTGGGGCTGCATCTTCAGAAAGCCTTCCCAGGCGGCATGATTGCCCCGGCAGGCGCTCAGTACCTTGCCTTGCAGGGTGTCCGCGCAGGCTGCTCCCCGCTCGGTAAACGAGCTATCCTGCCCGTCCCACAGAGCCTTGGCTTCCTTCACGCCCAGATCCCACTCAGGGGGAGCCTGTTTCCAGGTGAAGGGGTTGGAGGGATACTCCAAAAAGATATCTTGAGGTGGCAGGGGGCCTTCGTTCAGAACCAGATCGACATCAAGCTCGTTTTGCTCGGTGGAAGGGACGGGAACCAGCGCCTGACGGCCATCCAGGCTGGCGCAGAGATAGAAGCCTCCGCGACCGGTGCTGAGCGTGAAAGAACCGTCCTCCGCGGTGATAAACTCCGCCAGCACGCGCAGGGAATACCAGTTGTAAACCATCACGCGCACCGGCACCTTGCCCAGGGGATTGCCCTGCGCGTCCAGGGTTCTGATCCTGATGGTGCGGGCGCGTTCCCCGGCATAGTTGCGCACCGAGTTGATCACACAGTCGTAGCGGCCGCGGCTCAGCACCTCGTCCTGTTCTGAAGGAAGGGAACCGTCGGCAAGGATCAGCACCGTCTTGTCGATCATGCCGCTAAACCAGGTCTGATCGGGATAGTAGGCGGCATCCATGTCTCCCGTGTAGTGCCAGGCGTTGTCCAGCCACACTTCCGCCCAGGCGTGGTTGTTGTCCATATGCGCCCACCAGGGGGTGCTGGCCGGGCGGGATGGCAGGCCAACGGTGCGGGCGGCTGCCACGAAGAGGATTTGCATTTCCTCGCAGCGTCCCACGATGCTCCTGCGGGTGATGTCCAGGGGCGACTGGTCGCGCCCGGAGGTCTGTTGAAACTTGAGTTTGCTCACACACCATTGGGAGATCTTGCGGTAGAGCTCGAGCTCATCGACGGAGTCGCGCATGATCTGGCGCAGGCCGTCATCCAGCAGCGCGGCGCGGTAGGCCTCGATGCGTTCATCGGATACAGTCTGATCCGCCACATAGGAAAGAAAGAATTCCGGGCTGTGTTTGCAGCCTTGCTCCGCAAGCAGTTTGACTATCTCCCGGTAGTTGCTTGCCACATCCGCGGGAGCGGCGCATTGCAGGTTAGCGTCCGATTCATAGGCCAGCAGATAGGCCATCACCACATCCGGGTACCGGTTCAGCAAGCGGCGGTAGGCTTTTCCCTGCCCGTTTCGCAGGCGTTTCAGGTTCTCTTTGGCAAGGCTGTGCAGTTCCTTGTAAAGGGATGGATTGCCGCCTTTGGTGAAGGCGGCGGGAAGTCCGGCGGCGCTGAGGCTCAGGACGGCAAAGATCAAGGCGAAGAGCAGGAAGATTCTTTTGCAACAAGACATATCGCACCTATCCATATATAGTATTGGGGAGTCGTGGGGGAGGTCAGTCGGCCAGTTTGAGCAGTTTCCCCTGACGTAGGGTGTCACCCGCTTTCAAGCGCCAGAAATAGATCCCGGGAGCAAGCCGGTTTCCGGAGTTGTCGCGCCCGTCCCAGTTGAGTTCGTGCTTGCCGGCGTCCAGGTCGAGCCTTGCCAGGGAGCGCACCTTCTGTCCCCGCAGGTTATAGATGTTCAAGTCCACCCTGGCTTTGGCGGGCAGTTCCAGGCGCAGACTGGTCTGGCTGCGGAAGGGGTTGGGATAGCCGCGCAGGGAGGTTTGCACCATCGGTATCTGTGGCTCGTCCACTTGGGTATTGACGTATTCCAAAACGCCAAAGCGATCCAGGATGAGGCCCAGCATGTCTTTCAGTTCCCACTCGCCGTTTTGCAGGCCTGCCAAAGCAAAGGAGGAGGCGATGGTGCTATGCTCCGGAACCGCGTGCAGGATTCCGATGCTGGCATCCGCGGAGGCGGCGCCGTGGGTGCTGAAGATGGTCTCGGCGGCGGGCAGGGCGGGCAGCAAGACCTGCGCGTTGGGGTTGGACTGGGGGTTGTAGTCCCAGATCCAGGCTTCGCCATCCTGATAGCATTTTACAGCTTCAATATTGGTGAACATATTCAGCGGGGCGTTGGCGCCGAACTTGCTCCAGAAAGGATCCTGGCTATTCCAGGCCACATCCCCTTCCAGATAGAGCTTGCCGCCGCCGTTCAGATAGCCGTGCAGCAGCGAGTAGTCCAGGGAATCGGGATGCGGGACATAGGCGGCGTCGCCCCAGCCAAAGAGGCAAAACACGGCTTCAAAGCGGTTGATATAGTCATAATCCGGGATCAGCTTATCGGTATAGACCACGTTCAGCCCGCCGATCTGGTTCAGCGCATCCACCACTCTCAAGCCGCCATGACGGGAGGGTTCATAGACCAGGATTTCGCCCAGGGGCTGGATCTGGCTGCCGCTGTGGCCGATGGCTGGATCGCCGTAGTGGAGGTAGGTGTAAACGTTTTGCAGTTCGGGATATATGATTCCCCCGCCGTCCACCGGATCGCCAAAGAGGTAATATTGGGTGTGGAGGAGGTTGGCCCAGGCCAGTGAAGCTCCCGAGGACAGCCCGTTGCGGGCAAAGTTTTCCAGATAGTGCAGGTTATAGGAGCTTAGCCCTCCCCAGCCGGGATTGCGCCAGCCGATCTTGTACCAGCCTGTGCGGGTGGCCGCCATCGCCGCCACAGCCTTCCTTTGCAGCGCGTATTCCGCGATGCACTGCTGACTGCTGTCGATCATGCCGTTGTAGCAGGAGGCCATGAAGATGACCGTGCCGTCGCTGTTGTTCAGGTTGTCAAAGCTCTGCCTGTCCACCATGCTCATCCACTCCATTTCCCAACTGTCCGGCAAGCCGTTGGAGTTGTCATCGTTCATCCACACCTTGCGGACAGAGTAACCGGAAGAGCCGTGCGCGCTCCAGTTCACCAGCCCGTAGCTTTGGGTGTTGAGCAGGTTTCGCAGTCCTTGGTAGTCCAGGGGATGATCGCAGGGATGGGAGGGCAGCCAGCCGGTTTGCTCGTACAGGGTGGTATTCTGGAATCCTGCCAGGGCGGTGGCTTTGGCGTATTCCATAAAGTCCGCGCCATCCGTCTGCAGATAGATAGTTTCCGGTTCGCCGCCGTAGTTCAGGTAGGCAGCGGGCAGTAGGGCGCTGCGCTTCCAGGGGGCGTCGCTCTGCTCGTAGAGCACGGTGCGGTTGGCAACGTCATACACGTGGACGGGATTATTGGAGGAAATGCGTCCCACAAACAGTTCCGGGGTATAGTCGCAAAGGTAGTCATCCACTCCTTCAACCGGTGAATACTCGCCCAGGCGGTTGTCTCCGTCCGTGTCCACGATACTGCTGAGGTCACCATAATAGAAGTCGGAAGCCACTGTATCGCCGCCATCCGGCTCCGGCGTCAGATACATCACCGGCACGGTGTCGTGATCGCCCACCAGCAGCAGATAAGTGAAAGGATGGCTGTTATATTGATTGCAAAGGTAGTTGCGCAGCTTGTCCGCCGCGTTGGCGCCCGGGGTGGAGGCCAGGATCACGGAGATATCCGCGAAGGAGGTGACCAGGCCCTGGCTCTGGCGAAAGCTGACCAACGGGGACAACACGTCATAGAGCGCGGGAGTGGTGACGATCAGGTAGTCGTAGTTTTTGCCTGCCGGGGGCTGATACCATTTGTCCAGATCACGGGGATTGGCAAAGAAGTTCGCCCGCAGGTTCGCGTTGGATTTGCTCAGTTCTGCCAGGACAGGCGGGATGCGGTTGGGCGCGGGCTCGGATTCGCTCCAGTTCAGATCGAGTTCCAACCTGCTGTAACCCTGCCAGGAGTTTCCATTCCAGACCGCGGGCAGCACGCGGAAGCGGGCGTAGCTCACGTCGCCCCAGCGTCCCTTGCCCAGATAGTGCACCTGTCCGGCCCGGGCTTCGCGGGCGGGGCTGTCCAGCAGGCGTTCTCCACCCAAAAAGGCTCCGTTGCGTTCCGGGGCGGGCAGGCCAGAGGTCTGCGCTCCGCTCCAGTTGTAGCTGAAGCTCAGTTCCTCCGCCGCGGGTGGCAGGATCACATTTATAGTCTTATATGGAAGTTGTGGGTATCCCGGGGCGCTGAGGCTGCCCCAACCCTGCAGTTCCATATCCCTGGAGGAGGCGGGCAGGCCGAGATCGACGCTCAGGGAAAGGTTTCCACCCCACAGCAGCAGGGGCAGGGACAGCAGCAAGATGGTGCAAAGCTTATTCATCGGATTCCTCCGTGTGCCTGATCCTGAAGGGCATGCCGGCATCGTCCGCGGAACGGCGACGGGATTTGAACCCCTGCCTGTTTTGGGATTTGCCGCGGTTTTTTAAGTTCCGCTTGTCCGCGAAGTTCTTTTTGCCCTGGCGGTCCTGGGAGCGTTCGCGCGCCGTGGTCTTGCGGAAGCGCTTCTTCTTGTCCTTGCTCATCTTTTCCGTGGCATACTGGATGATCAGGCGCGGCGCGCTGTCCTTGTGTTCAAGGAGGAATTCTTCCACCTCAGTGGGAAACAGCCTCCAAAGTTCTCTCAGAAACCAGCCCACGCCCTGATGCACCACGCGTTCCGGATCGGACATCAGGGGGCGCATAAAGTCCAGCAGCTCGGCCGGAGGCAATTTCCCCCGCTGCCAAAGCATGGTCACCGCGGACACCCGGCGGCTCCATTTGCTGGGCGAACTCCGCCACTCCGCGAAATCCTCCATGTTGGCTATCTCCAGCTCCAAAAACACGGGGGTGATCTTGGTCGAGATCAGGTCTGCGTGGGCCCAGTTGGCAAGGGACTCCTCGGTGAAGCGTTTGACGCTCTCATATACCTCGCGGTCGAAGCGGGGACGGTGTTTCTTGAGCAGCATGATGGCGAGCGAGCCGAACTCATATTTTCCCGTGGCAAAGAAGTGCCTGCCCAGTTCCGCCAGTTCCTGCACGCTGGGCTCCCATTTTGACAGGACTTCGTCGCGCAGCTGTTTCATCTCTTCTTCGCTAATGCCAAAGGCGTCATAGCCTTCGGTGAAATAATGGGCATATTTGTTGACCAACGCTGGTTTTTCGTGGTCGAAGAAAAACTTTTCGCAGTGGCAAAAGATTTCCAACTGGCGTTCATTCATTTCCGTGACGGCGGTGAGTGCTATCATCTCTTGTTTCCTTGTAGGCATAACTTGCGGGGCATCTGAATCGCCCCGCGCAATCTATTGATCCTGGCCGTAGCCCTTTCCCTTGCCGGTTACCAGCACGTGCCAGCGGTTAAACATCTGCCGCAGGCGCCAGACCATCATCTTGCCGGGGTTGAGCTGTGCCAGCATCTTGTCCAGGAAAAGCTCCCAGTTCGTGGTCTCGTGGCTGCGGAAAAAACCGCAGTCGCGCATTACATCAAGCATATAGTTGCGGATTCTGTCAAGTTCATTTCCATCCACCGCCCTTAACTGCCGCGGTTTTGCTCCCTGCAGGGGGAGGCTGTAGATCTGCCACAGGGCGATGGTGACCGCCTGGGCGAGGTTGATGGAGGGAAAGGCAGGATTGGCGGGGATGTGGCAACGCAGGGGGCAGAGGTCGGCCTCTTCGTCGGTGAGGCCGAATGTTTCGCGGCCAAACACCAGACCAATCTCCAGTTTGGGGATTTTGGCGCAGTAGTCCGCCATCTGGGGCGGGTTCAGATCCACCGGTTTATAGCGTCCCACGCGGCGGGAAAAGGCGATCAGCCTGTCCAGGTCGGCGCTGGCATCTTTGAGGCTGTCAAAGACCTGCGCCTCCTCCAGGATATGTTCGGAGTGCATGGCCAGGTAAAAGTCGTTCTTTTTGGGCACGCTGCCCACGATGCGCAGGCTGGTGAAACCAAAGTTGTTCATGATGCGGGCGACGGCGCCCACATTGCCCTCATAGATGGGTTCCACCAGGATTACGTGGATCATTGTTTACGCAGCAGTTGTCCCAGGCGGTTGCTCATCTGCGCCACGTTGGGGTCGGGATCGTTTTTCCATTCCTGGATCACCCGCTTGGTGACGTTCATAAAGTCGAATCCCTTGTCGCGCTGGTTCTTTTGGCTGAAGATGCTGCCCAATTTGCGCAGGGTCTGCCAGATGGCGTCCACCCGTTCTTCACTGGCCCCCACCAGCCAGCGCCGGATATTGGCATAGGTCTGCAGCGGGCGTTGCCGTCCCACCTGGGTGAGGATGTGGCCGATCTTTTTTTGCACTTCTTCGCTTTCGTCGTCCAGCAGCCTGCCGATGAAGGTGAGGATGTATTGCGGGTTTTTATCCGCGATGTTTTCCATGCCGTGCATGGACATGGAACGCTTGTTTTCGTTGGGAGACATCGCCCAATGGGGCATCTCTTCCTTCATGACCTCGGGATAGTTCTTCCATAGCTCGAAACAGATGGTCTCGCTTTCCCAGGGAACGGTCTCCACGGTCTTTTCCAGGGTCTTCACGATCACCCGCGGGTCGTCCTGCCTCTTGTAATAGAAATAGAACAGCGCCGTGGCGCGGATACCGTAGATGAAATCATCCAGCATTTCGGCGCAAATCTCGTCCAAGGGCCCCTTGCCCTGGTAGGTGGCCAGCCTCTTGCCCATTTCTTCGCGCACGAAATAGTTCGCCGTGTTGGCCATTTCCTCAATTTCCTTGATGGCCTGTTCCCGTTTGCCCTTGTCCAGGCTTTTGAAAATCTTTTCCACCTGGGCGTCCATTATTTTGTAGTCGTCCAGATTCAGACGTCCCATTTCTTTGATCATTAGCTATGCTCCAAATCTCGGTGTAAGAAAAAATATATTATTCACAACAGCAGCATACCGCGTAAATGCCTGTGTTCCGTATATAATGTTGGATTTTGCCTCTTCTTTCGTTTGCTCGTGATTAACATGAACAGTAGATATCTCCGCAAGCTTTCTGTCAAGAAATTTCTCTGACCGGGTTGCTTTGCGGGGGAAAGTGGTGGGTGATACTGGATTCGAACCAGTGACCTCTACGATGTGAACGTAGCGCTCTAACCAGCTGAGCTAATCACCCAACAATCAGGGTGGTGGGTGATACTGGACTCGAACCAGTGACCTCTACGATGTCAACGTAGCGCTCTAACCAAGCTGAGCTAATCACCCAGGACAGGATGCAATAGCAAATTGCAGCCCTTTTTTGTCAACAAAAAACCTCGCTCTGCCCCCCAAGCCTTTACCGATGGCGATCTTGGCTATCGCCGTGGAAAGGGGTTTTTTAGGTGGAAAGGTGGAATGGTGGAAAGGTTCCCCCGAAACAAGTCCATCAAGCTATATACTGTGTCATCCCGGGCAAGCGTATGCTTGACCCGGGATCCAGTCGCAGGGGGGGTGGCAAAGTCTGTTTGCCACAGAGACCGGAGGTCTCTTCCAAACAGGCAACTCCGTTGCCTCTGCCGAACAGACTTCGGCAGCCCTTCAATTATCCGCGCTGATCTGCGTGAACCGCTTGACCCGTGATCCAGTCTTTTGAAATGGCCGTGGAAAGGTAAAATAGTATAATTGTATTCAATTGTAATAATGCAAGCTAAACAGTATTATCCGTTAATCCGTGTAATCCGTTTCATCCGTATGATGCCTGGCATGCCAATCTTATACGGATTGACGGATTTAACCGATTTACGGATTTATGATGCTAAAGCCGGAAGGAGAAATGGAAACAGAACGCGGACGGTTCCATTCCACCATTTTATCTTACTTCAAAAGCACCAGCTTCCTGGTTTCCCGGTAGTCCCCGCATTGCAGGCTGTAGAGATAGACCCCCGCGGGAAGCCCTTCCCCGCTGAAGGATATCTGCTGCGAACCGGAACCCAGCTTGTGGCGGGCTACGATCTGTCCGCGCAGGTTAAAGATGCTCAGTGTAGCGGAGGAGCGTTCCGGAATGTCAGCTTTGATCAGCGCGCTTCCATCTCTGTTTAGGGGATTGGGATAGGCGTTATGCAGCCTGGCAACCGCTTGCGGAGCGAGTTCATCTTCCACGGGGGTTCCGCTTCCCAACTTGGCGACAAAGATATCAGATTCTCCACTTGCAGTCAGGGTATGGATGCCGAAAGTAGCGGTTTCGTAAAAATATCCGGTCACACAGGCGTTACCCGCGCCATCCACAGCGATACCAGATCCAGCGTTATTTATATATTCATTTCCTCCCACATTGATCGCCCAGAGCCAGTTACCGGAGGAGTCAAGTTTGGCAACAAAGATATCTATCCATCCGACTGCAGACAAGGGATGGCTGCCAAAAGTGGCGGTTTCGCAAAAAGAACCGCACGCATAAGCGTTACCCGCACTATCCAGAGCGATGCCATAGCCATTATCATAGTCTATTCCTCCCGCTTTGACCGCCCAAAGCCAGTTGCCGGCAGGGTCAAGCCTGGCAACAACGATGTCCTTCTCTCCGTTTGCCGTCAGGGTATGGCTGCCGAAAGTGGCGGTGTCATAAAAAGAACCGTTCACCCAGGCGTTACCCGAGCCATCCACAACGAAGCCAAATACATTTATATCGTTATTCCCTCCCCCCATTACAGCCCATAACCAGTTACCTGACGGGTCAAGCTTGGCAATGAATATATCCGATTCTCCGTTTGCCGTCAGGGTATGGCTGCCGAAAGAGACTGTGCCTTGAAATAATCCGGTCACATAAGCGTTACCCGTTCCATCCAAGGCAATTCTAATTCCAAAGTCATTGCCTGACCCTCCTGCCTTTACCGCCCAGAGCCAGTTGCCTGAGGGGTCAAGCTTGGCGGCAAAAATATCAGCGCCTCCGCTTGCTGTCAGGGTATGGCTGCCGAAAGTGGCGGTGTAGCAAAAGTATCCTGTCACATAAACGTTACCCGCTTCATCCACGTCGATGCCACCTCCTATATCCCAGTCAATACCCCCTGCTTTGACCGCCCAAAGCCAGTTGCCGGAGGGATCCAGCTTGGCGGCAAAGATATCATGCTCTCCATTTGTCGTCAGGGTATGGTTACCGAAGGTAGCTGTGTTCTGGAAATACCCGGTCACATAAGCGTTGTCGGCTCCATCCACGGTGATGAACAATCCCCAGTCATTCTCTGTTCCTCCTGCCCTGACCGCCCAGAGCCAATTACCGGAGGCATCCAGCTTGGCAACAAAGATATCACCGCCACCGCTGGTCGTCAGGGTATGGCTGCCGAATGTAGCGATTTCATCAAACATACCAGTGATGTACTGGTTGCCCTGGCTGTCGGTCGCTATGGATATGCTTTCTTCATAGTCAGTTCCCCCCGCGCGGACTGCCCACTGCCACTGGGGCGCCTGCGCTCCCAAAACCATCGCTCCGCAGAGCAGGATAAGACACAAAAATGAGTTTCGCAAGGCTTTCATTTTTTCCTCCCTATGATGGGTTTCCCATTTGGAAATATACTGGATGGGTTTTAGTAGATTTGTCAAGAAAAATATCGGCAGGTTGAATCTTTATTTTTTGGAAGGCATTTTTCAAAGACAGGATGGCTGTTTGGAGCCTCAAAAGACTGGATCCCGGGTCAAACGGTTCACGCAGATATACGCGGATAAAAGGCGCGGATTGGGCTGCCGAAGTCTGTTCGGCAGAGGCAACGGAGTTGCCTGTTTGGAAGAGACCTCCGGTCTCTGTGGCAAACAGACTTTGCCACCCCTGGGCACTGGATCCCGGGTCAAGCTATTTCACCCCACCGGATCGTAACCGATCCGTCGAGGACCCCGGCTTGCCCGGGATGACACGGAATGTAGCTTGGTGACGCTTGTTTCGTGGCCTTCTTTTCGCTGTTTCACCTTAAATATCCTGTTGATCCTGTTATCCGCGTTCTATAATCCTTTCCACCTTCAAAGACCCTGTCGATCCGCGCCTTGGCGATAAGGGCAAAAAAAGCCGGAACCTAAGTTTTTAGTGTCCCGGCACAAGGTCTTTAGGGTTAATCAGAACAGGCCGCTGATGTCGCCATCGTCTTCCACGGAGATGGTTTCGGCGGAGGGGTGTCTGGGCAGGCCGGGCATGCGCATGATCTCTCCGGTGATGGGCACCAGGAAGCCCGCTCCGCTCGAGATGACTATCTTGCGGACGGTGACCAGGAAGTCCTTGGGGCGTCCGATGAGGTCGGGATTGTCGGAAAGCGACTTCTGGGTCTTGGCGATGCAGATGGGCAGCTTGTCGAAGCCGAATTTGGCGATCCTCTTCAAGTCCGCTTTGGCGTCCGCGGAGTAATCCACCTTCTCCGCTCCGTAGATTTCGTGGGCGATAGTGTGAATCTTGTCTTCCACCGGGCTGTCCCAGTCGTAAAGCCCGTGGTAGTGGCAGATTTCCCTGTCCACCATATCCACCACCTGTTGGGCGAGGTCCAGCCCGCCTTTTCCGCCCCGGGCGTGGTATTCCACCACAGATGAATCGAATCCGCGGGAGCTGGCATAGTCGCGGATCAATCTGATCTCCTCATCGGTGTCGGTTGCGAAGCGGTTGATGGCGACAATGGACTTCATGCCGAACTTGTCGATATTTTCCAGATGTTTGCCCAGATTGGCCAGGCCAGCTTCCACCGCCGCGGGATTGGGGGTGGCGAGGTCTTTGAGCTTGACCCCTCCATGCACCTTGAGCGCGCGGACGGTTGCCACCAAGACCACGGCGTCGGTGCAGAGCCCGCCATATTTGCAGACGATATCGAAAAACTTTTCCGCGCCCAGGTCGAAACCGAAGCCCGCCTCGGTGACAGTGTATTCCGACAGCCGCAGCGCGCTCTTGGTGGCAAGGATGCTGTTGGCGCCCTGGGCGATGTTGGCAAAGGGGCCGCCGTGCACGAAGGCGGCTGTGTTTTCGGTGGTCTGCACGATGTTTGGTTTGAGGGCGTCCTTGAGCAGGGCGGCGATGGCGCCTTCATAGCCCAGTTGCCTCACATAGACCGGTTCTCCGTCGAAGGTGAAGCCCACGGTAATGTTGCCGATGCGCTCCTTGAGCTCGTCCATGTTGTTTGCCAGGCAGAGGATGGCCATGATCTCGCTGGCGGGGGTGATGTCGAAACCGTCTTCGCGGGGGAAGCCCTGCTTGCTGCCGCCGAGGCCGATGACGATCTTGCGCAGCATGCGGTCGTTCACGTCCAGCACCCGTTTCCAGGTCATGCGGCGGGGATCGATATTTAGCGAGTTGTCAAAGTAAACATGGTTGTCCACCAGGGCCGCGAGGGTGTTGTTGGCGGCGGTGACGGCATGGAAGTCGCCTGTGAAGTGGAGGTTGATGTCCTCCATCGGCAACACCTGGCTCCAGCCTCCGCCGGCAGCTCCGCCCTTGATGCCAAACACGGGGCCCAAAGAGGGTTCGCGGATGGCGACGATGCTCTTTTTGCCGATCTGGTTGAGGGCTTGGGAAAGGCCGATGGCGACCGTGGTCTTGCCTTCCCCGGCGGGGGTCGGCGTGATGGCGGAGACCAGGATCAGCTTGCCTCTGGGGTTGTCTTTGATGCGCTCCAGCGCGGAATAGCTGAGCTTGGCTTTATGCTCGCCGTAATGTTCCAGTTCCTGGGGGCTTAGCCCAATCTGGGCGGCGATCTCATCTATGGGTTTCAAGGTTACGCTGCGCGCGATCTCTTGATCTGTTAGCATAGGGATACTCCTTTTAAGGCTTGATATTGAATAATCTAAACGGATTTTACGATCTGGCACGGAGGAAATGCCGGGAGGGACTTGAGCTTATTCCTTTTCTGGCAGAAAATCAGGCTATCTCTAACACTGAGTGGATAAATCAATTCTAAAACAAGGGCGCAAAAAACTAAGACTGGTGTCAGTCCGCTCTCGCGCGCGCGAGACAGCTAAGTCTCTGTCTTCCTGGGGTCATCCTTAACCCGGTGAGGGATGACCTAAGGATGATGGCACCAAACGCAGTAGCAGCAAGGGAGGGCGCTATGAAGGATTATGGAGATTATTCTAAGTATTTTGTGAAAAGGTGAAAAGGTGGAATGGTGGATACAAGTCCACCAGACCCCGAAACAGACCCTACCAGACTATATACCGTGTCATCATGGGCAAGCGTGCTTGACCCGGGATCCGGTGCCCAGGGGTGGGAAAGTCTGTTTGCCACAGAGACCGGAGGTCTCTTCATCTGCTCTCCGCCGATGCCCAGGCCGCAACCCGCTATACGCAGTGGGGAATCCCACACCTCCTCGCCCAGCGCGCTGATCCGGTTTGCCATCAGGCAGTTTTCTCCATCCAGTATCTGCGTCCAGAGCGTGATCAGGCTGCCGTCATCTGCTTGCTGCGTGCAGCCAGTGTAACTCAGATCCTGCGCTTCCCGCACCACGACGTCCTCAGTCCAGACAGGGTTGGCAAAAGCCAGGCTGGTGGCGAGCAGCAGTAGTAGCATAGCCGTGTGTTTCATGAAAAAGACTCCTTTTCAAATAGATTGGAAAAGATAACAAGTCCCGCGGGCAGGCGCTGCCCTTACATAAAGACGCAAAACAAACAGCTTACAGAATGATAGTTTAAACAAGTCCGCCATATTCGCAACTTCTTTCTTTAAAATTTATAAGGCGCCGGATATACAGCGTGAGGCGCCCATTGCGAGCTGAAATTGCTAGGGCAGCATTGTTCTAAGGATTGGTTCATATCCCTTGTCTTCCGCAGGTATTCACAGATCACAAACGCAGCCCAGACGTCTGTTTTCTTTGCCCTCAAAAAACTACTTGACTGATTCTGCCATTTCTCACATAAGAATTTTTCGACTACATTTCGATAAACCAAGATGGAATACAGATTATGAAAAAACTTACCGCCCTGATCGGCCTGACGCTGCTCTGCGGAATCAGCCTGGCGCTCACCCTCAATGTAAGCGTTGACCCCTCCGCCTGGGATGGCAGCCTGCGCGGCCAGCCCACGGCACCCCTGCTGGAGCCCGGCGTTCCCGCGCTCAACTATTACCCCGTGCGGGTGCTGATCCCCTTTGGGGAAAAGGTGCTCAACGTGAGCGTGCAAAGCTCCCCTTACCTGTTGCAGCGCGATGGCGTGTATCTGGACTACGCGCGCCAGCAGCAGCCCACTTCGCAGCCCCGTCCGGACGCTACTCAGCCCGATCCCGCGATCTGGCAGAGCGACGCGCTGTTCCCGGCCGCCAATCACCGTTATCTGGGCACCCAGTTGCAGCGCGGCCTCCAATATGCCGTGCTGGACCTCTTCCCCTGGAAATACAATCCGGTTTCCCGCCAGATTCACGCGGCTTCCGAATTCAGCATCGAGATAGAAACCGGATGGGATGATGCCCTGGCCACCCAACAGGCCAACTTCTACGCCCCCGCCCTGGCTGCCCGCTCTGTGGAAGGATTTGCCCTCAACCCCCAGGCCCTGGCCAGCTACCAGCAGGCTTCCCGCTATCGGAACCACGCTCCCCAAAGCCGCCTGATTGACCTTTCCACTCCGCGCCAAATGGTCATCATTACCAACTCCACCGCCTCCTCCTGGCTGCAAAGCTATGCCAACTGGCGTGACGGCAACGACATCAGCACCGGCGTATTCCAGACCGCGGATATCTATGCCAGCTATCCCGGAACCGACAACGCCGCCAAGGTGCGCGCCTTCATCAGCGACGCCTATCAAGCCTGGGCAAGCACCCCCCAGCCTCTGCAATATGTGATCCTGGGCGGCGATGACGAGATCGTGCCCCTGCGCGGCTGCTACGGCCAGGTGGGCGACACGGTTGATCTCAGAATGCCTACCGACCTCTATTTCAGCAATCTGGATGGAGACTGGAACGCCAATGGAAACGACATCTGGGGCGAACCGCAGGACCAGGTGGACATGCTGCCGGAAGTGCATATCGGACGCTTTCCCGCCGAGACCCAACCCGAGTTTGAAAACATCATCCGCAAAATCCAATACTACACCAGCAATTCCACGTTCAGCAACAACACCGCCATCATGTTCGGAGAAAACCTGAACAACAACCCCCTCACCTGGGGCGGAGATTACAAGGACGAAGTGGCCACCAGCGTCCCGGAACTGTACCACCTGCGCACCATGTATCAGCGCGACGGCACCTACAGCGAGCAGGGCGTCTGGAACGCCATCAACGAGGGCGTCCACGTGATGAACCACATGGGACACGCCAACCAAACCTTCCTGATGGGACAGAGCAACGGCAGCATCCAGCAGCTCCAGAACACCGAATATGGCTTTCTTTACACCCAGGGCTGCTATCCCGCCGCTTTCGACCAGGCCACCAGCGGCGACGGCGAGAGCATCGCGGAACACATGCTCACAGCCTCGGGCGGCGTCTTTGCCTTCCTCGGAAACACCCGCTATGGCTGGTATTCCCCCGGCAACACCAATGGCGCCTCCCAGTTCTATGACCGCGACTACTTCATCGGTCTCTACCAAACGGCCAACACCCAGTTTGGCTCCGCGCTCAGCTATTCCCGCGAGCAGAACCTCAATGCCGCCATCAGCTATGACGTGATGCGCTGGTGCTACTATCAGATGGTGCTATTTGGCGATCCTTCCATCGAGGTCAAACTGCCTGACCCCGCCCTGCCCCTGCTCAGCCTGGAAAGCTACACTATCGACGATGTGGAGGGCGACGGCGACGGCACCATCAATCCCGGCGAGATCATCCGCATCCACCCCGTGATCAGCAACCATCAGAATTGGGCCGCGGCCCACAACGTGACCGCCACCCTCAGCGGCCTGCCAGCCGGAGCGCAGCTTTTGAGCGACCCGCTGGTGATACCACAGTTGTTGCCAGGCCAGACCGCCGATCCCGGCCTCTATTTCCGTGTGCAACTTCCGTCCGGCATCGATTATGGCAGCTATCAGATCACCCTGGAGCTGCAATCGCTGCATCCCGTCACCAACTTGAGCACTGGAACCCGCAGATTCCAGCTCGAATATGAAATCACCCTCATTGACGGCAGCTTTCCCTGGGATTGCCCCGTGGGCAGCAAATCCGCCCCGATCGTCTTCGATTTTGACGGCGACGGCAGCCTCGACATACTTTACACCGATAATTTCGGCAACAGCCATCTGCTGGATAACGCAGGGCAGCAGACCGGCTCCATTCCCGCGCCTCTCCAGCAGGATGTGATGCGCAGCGCCGCCTATGGCCAGTTGATTGACGGCCAGGAACCGGCTCTGGTACTCACCAGCCGCACCGGTAAAGTGCTGGCACTGGCAGGCGATGAAGTGCTTTTCGATTACGATGGCGGCAGCCAGTTCCTCTTCACCCCCGTGATCGCCCAGATCGACTGGCAGGGCGGGATGGAAGTGGTGGCGCACTCCCTGGATGGCAAGATCCACGTCCTGGATTCCTCCGGAAACCTGCTGCCGGGCTTCCCGCTTGACCTTGGCTCCGCCTTCCACAGCGAACTGGCTGTGGCGGACATCGACGGCGACGGCGGCAATGAGATCATCGTCGGCTGCTCCAACGGCAAGCTGCACGTGATCAAATCCGACGGCACTCCCCTGGCGGGTTTCCCCCTCCAGGTCTCCGGCGCAATCAACGGCGCGCCCACCATCCTCGCCAACCGCAGGATAGCCTTCGGCACCTCCAGCCACCTGCATCTGGCAACGCCCGCAGGCAGCCTGGTCTTCAGCAAGCCGATCAGCTCCGCGATGGGCGGCAGCCCCGCCCTGGCGGACATCAATGCCGACGGCGCGCTGGATATCGTGTTCGGCACCGCCAATGGCTCACTCTACGCGGTCAGCCAGAGCGGAATAGACCTTCCCGGCTTCCCGGTGCAGACCGGCGCCGTGCTGCAGACCCCGCCCATCATCGCTGACCTCGACGACGATCCCAACCTGGAAATCCTCGTTTCCAGCTATGTGAACTCGGTTTATGGCTTCAACCACGACGGCAGCGTATTGGACGGATTTCCATTCCAGACCAGCTTCAACGGCTGCACGCCCTCCACGCTATGCGATCTGGACGGCGACGGCTGGCTCAAGCTGGTGAGCGGCTATTCCACCGGAGTGCTGGTGCTGAACCTGCGCCGCGCGGAAAAGGACAACCGGCCCTGGACCGTTTACCGCGGCTCACTCACCCGCCAGGGCAGCTACGTCTCCACCGGTAACGTCTCCAATCCCGCGGAAGAAGCTCCCGCCCTGCGCACCGCCCTGCTGCAAAACTTTCCCAATCCCTTTAATCCCAGCACCAGCATCCGTTTCCAACTGGCATCCGAAGGCTCCGTCCGGCTCGCAATTTACAACCTCAAAGGCCAGTTGGTGCGCGTCCTGAGCGACGGCCATCGTTCCCGCGGCTCACACACCGTCACCTGGGATGGCCTCGACGCCTCCGGCGACCCGGTCTCCAGCGGAGTCTATCTCTACCGCCTGCAAGCGGGTGGAAAGGTGCAGTCACGGCGTATGCTGCTGCTCAAATGACAGAGATTTGCATTGACATAAAACGCACTAAAATAAAGTCTTGAAACCAGAAATAAAATATACATAGGGAGGCTAATATGCCAAAAGTACTGATCGCCACAGAGAAGCCCTTCGCCGCGGAAGCCGTGCAGAAGATCAAGGCTGAACTGGACAAGGCCGGCTATCCCCATAGCTGGCTGGAAAGCTACACCGACGTGAAAGACTTCCATGCCGCCGTGGCAGATGCCGAAGCCCTCATCATCCGCAGCGACAAAGTGGATGCCGCCGTCTTCGACGCCGCCAAACAACTCAAGATCGTGGTGCGCGCCGGAGCAGGCTATGACAACATCGACCTCGCCGCTGCCACCGCCCACGGTGTGGTGGCCATGAACACCCCCGGCCAAAACTCCAACGCCGTCGCCGAGCTGGCGCTGGCCATGATGATCTACATGGCGCGCGGCAAGTTCAACGGCAAAAGCGGCTCCGAGCTGGCTGGCAAGAAGCTGGTGCTCCATGGCTTCGGAAATGTGCCCCGCTTTCTCGCCAAAATGGCCAAAGGCATTGGCATGGACGTCTATGCCTACGATCCCTACATCAGCGCGGACATCATGGCCAAAGACGGCGTCAAACACCTGGATAAGGTGGAAGACATCTTCAGCACCGGAGACTACATCTCCCTGCACATCCCCGCCACCGCCGAGACCAAGAAATCCATCAACTGGAACCTGCTCAGCCTGGTGAAACCCGACTGCATCCTGGTCAACACCGCCCGCAAAGAGGTGATTGACGAGGAAGCCCTGCTCAAGGCCTTTGAGGAAAAGAAGAAATTCCGCTATGTGAGCGACGTGGAACCGGAATGCGGCGCCAAACTGATGGAACTCTATGCCGACCGCTACTATGCCACCCCAAAAAAGATGGGCGCCCAGACCGGGGAAGCCAACGTCAACGCCGGAGTGGCGGCTGCCAAACAGATCATCGCCTTCTTTGAAAAAGGCGACACAACCTTCAAAGTAAACTGATCAGACCCTGTCTGAGATTGCAACCCCCGGCACTGCCCGGGGGTTTTTCTTGTCCCGGCAATCCGCGCCCTGCGCGAATCGTGTATCTCCAGTGCGATCATTTGCGCTCCGCCTCTGCTATGGATAACCTTTATACATTTAATGAGCGTAGATTGATCACCTCTTTGCCCTCATTTGCCAGGGTGGGCTAAGTCTATATTTTCCGTAGGTCATCCTTAACTTGGTGAGGGATGACCTAAGGATGATGGCAGCAAACGCAGGAGCAGCAAGGGAGGGCGCTATGAAGGATTATGCGGAATATTGCTGGTGTTTTTGGTGAATGTAATACTATATTGTTTGCGTTTTATTTTTATCATAGTGAAAAGGTGGAAAGGTGTTTTTGAGGTGGAAAGGTGGAATGGTGGAATGGTGGAAAGGTTCTCTCGATACAAGTCCCAACCGACCCCCAAAAAGACCACCCCCCAGACTAAAAAACCGTGTCATCACGGGCTCCGACCCGTGATCCAGTCTTTTAAAAGAAACATCCACGAATTACACGAATTATCACGAATTAAAACAGAATACAAGGACAAGCGTCCGGCTTCAAAAAACCACACAAGACCCAAAAACCGCGTCATCCCGGCATGTCGGGGCCCTCGACGGATCGGTTACGATCCGTTGGGGTAGGATAGCTTGACCCGGGATCCAGTCTTTTAAAAGAAACATCCACGAATTACACGAATTATCACGAAATAAAACAGTATACAAGGACAAGCGTCCAGCTTCAAAAAACCACACAAGACCCAAAAACCGCGTCATCCCGGGCAGCGACCCGGGATCCAGTGTCCAGGGGTGGCAAAGTCCGTTTGCCACAGAGACCGGAGGTCTCTTCCAAACAGGCAACTCCGTTGCCTCTGCCGAACGGACTTCGGCAGCCCGAGGGGAATGGCAAAGTCCGTTTGCCCAAATACGAGGGGAACGCCTCTCTAACGCATTGCGGGAGATATGGGTTCAGTTTTTTCCTGCCTCATCTATGGTAAGATTATTGTTTGTAGTAAAGCTCTCAACTCCGGGCTTTTTTAGGTTGACAGATTTTCCTTGCTGAAATAGACGAAACAAACTGGGGTTGCGTTTTGAGTTATAGATGAAATCGTCTCTGGAACTTCATATAAACGCCAACAGGTTTTTCTTTATTTTGGAGATTAGGATAAATCTTATGAACAAGAATTCAGGCATTCGGGATAACCGTAAATATGGCACAGTGGGCGACTTCATTTCCCTAAACGTTACTCCCAACAGCAAGTTGGCCTTTGTTTCCGCCTATTTTACAATCTATGCCTATCAGCAGTTGAAGAACAGGCTGGACAAGATCGATCACCTGCGCTTTCTCTTTGGCGAGCCCAGATTCCTGGCTTCCATGGATCCCAACAAGACCGACAAGAAGCAGTTCGAGATAGAGGACAACAAGCTGGTGATCTCCCTGGCAAACAGGCTGGTGCAGAGTAAAACAGCCCGAGACTGCGCGGAATGGATCAGGGAGAAGGTGGAGATAAAATCCATGGTCAAGCCAAATTTCCTCCACGGCAAACTCTATCACATCACAAATGAAAACGGGGTTGAGAAAGCCCTGCTTGGCAGCTCGAACTTCACAGTTAATGGTCTCGGATACGGGAACAAACCCAATATCGAGCTCAATATCGAGGTTGCCGACGATCGCGACAGGGCAGATCTCCTGGCTTGGTTTGACGAACTGTGGAACGAGGATAAATCCTTGGTTGAGGATGTCAAAGACGAAGTTCTAAAATACCTGGCAAAACTCTATGTGCATAATTCCCCAGAGTTTATCTATTATAAAACCCTCTATCACCTCTTTGAGAAGTTCCTGGGAGAGCAAGCTGACAAGGGGCTGTTAACCGAAAAGACCGGCTTTTTCGACACTGAGATCTGGAACATGCTCTACAGCTTCCAAAAAGACGGTGTGAAAGGGGCGATCAACAAGTTGGAACGCCACAACGGCTGTATTATTGCCGATAGTGTCGGCCTGGGAAAAACCTTTGAAGCCCTGGCAATCATCCAATACTATGAGAGGCTGCAATACAGGGTTCTGGTACTCTGCCCCAAAAAGTTAAAAGATAATTGGACCGTTTACCAATCCATGGCCGCCAACAAACTCAGCCCCTTTACCAGAGACCGCTATTCCTACACGGTTATGTACCACACCGACCTGGGCAGAGCGCGGGGAACTTCGGATGCCAATTCCATCGACCTGGCGAATTTCAACTGGGGCGCCTGGGATCTGGTCGTGATAGATGAGTCGCACAATCTAAGGGGAAATCCGCGGGAAAAGATCGACGAAAACGACGAGTTGAGCTATAACCGGGCTGGATTTCTTTTGCACAAGGTAATCAAAGAGGGGGTGAAAACCAAGGTGCTGATGCTCTCCGCTACCCCGGTCAACACCAACCTGAAAGACCTGCGCAACCAGATACACTATATCACCGAAGGCAGGGACGACGCCTTCTACGAAAGCCTGGGTATAGAAAGTGTCTCCTACACCATGAAACAAGCCCAGAGCCAATTCACAAACTGGGTGAAGAGCAACAAAGCGGGACAAAAGAAAAGCTCGCAACTCTTCAGCGCCCTGGACAGCTCGCTCTTCAAACTCCTTGACGAACTTACCATAGCCCGCAGCCGCAAGCATATTGTCTCCTACTACAAGGATATTGATAAAAAGAGCTTTCCCAAGCGGCTAACGCCGATCTCGGTGAGCACGAATATCGACCTGGAAGGGGATTTTTGTTCCTACGACAAAGTGAATGAAGACATCCAGGCTTACAAGCTTTCCCTCTTCAAACCCTCCAGCTTCGTTCTGGAGGAGTTTAAGGAACTTTATGAGCCAACAGAGAAAGTGAAGGAGTTTTCCCAAGCCCAACGCGAGGATTTTCTGGTTGAGATGATGAAGATAAACTTCCTCAAGCGCCTGGAAAGCAGCGTTCATTCCTATACCCTGACCCTCGGGCGGGCCTTGGAAAAGATCAACAGCCTGCAGGACAAGATCGCCAAATTTGAATCCGGCCAAACTCAAGATGGGGATATTTACTCCTTTGGCGATGAGGACGCGGTTTCACCGGAAGAACAGGATAACAGCGATGATTTCACAGTTGGCAAGAAACTGAAGTTTGAACTAAAACACCTCGATCTGGAGAAATGGAAGGAAGCCCTGAGCAAGGACAAAGACCAGTTGATCTCGCTTTACAACACGGCGAGCCTGGTAACTCCGGACAAGGATGCCAAGCTTGAGGAACTGAAGCAGATCATTACCAACAAACTGAAACATCCGGTAAACAAGGACAACAAAAAGATATTGATCTTCACCGCCTTTGCCGACACAGCCGATTACCTCTATGAGCAGCTCAAGGATTTCATTCACAAAGAGCTTGGTCTCAATGTTGCCCTGGTCACCGGAAGTTCTCATAATAAAACAACCATCAAGCTGCCCAAAGGTTTCCAGAACGACTTCAACGCCATCCTCACCTGCTTTGCCCCTTTTGCCAAGCAGCGCCACAAGATGCCCATCCTGCCCCAGGATGAAGAGATTGACATCATCATCGCCACGGATTGCATCTCGGAAGGGCAAAACCTCCAGGATTGCGACTATGTGGTCAACTACGACATCCACTGGAATCCGGTGAGGATAATCCAGCGCTTTGGGCGTATCGATCGCATCAACAGCCCCAATGCCAAAATCCAGATGCTGAACTTCTGGCCTACCAAAGACCTGGACAAATACATCTCCCTCAAGTTGAGAGTGGAGGCGAGGATGGCTCTGGTGGATATTACCGCCACAGGCGAGGACAATCTCTTCGCCGAAGAGGAATTTGAAGAACTGCTTTCCAACGAAATGAAGTTCCGCGCCAAGCAGTTGAAAAGGCTAAAGGAAGAGGTTATCGACATCGAAGACATGGAAGACGGCATCAGCCTGACCGATTTCACTCTGGATGATTTCCGGGTTGATCTGCTTAACTATATCAAAGCAAACGAAAAAGAGCTGCGCGAAGCCCCTCTTGGCCTGTACACCGTGGTGCCCTCTCCCGACCACGAACTTTGGGACCACTCGGTCAAAGTCAGCCAGGAACACAGGGAAATCATCCGGCCCGGTGTGATCTTCTGCCTCCGCCACAACGAATCTGGCAGGGAATACGAAAAGCTCAACCCTCTCCATCCCTATTTTATGATCTACATCCGCACCGACGGCACCGTCCGTTTCCGTTTCTTTAATGCCAAGCAGATCCTGGATATGTACCGGATCCTGGCCAGCGGACGGCGAAGTCCCATCGAAAGCCTTTGCGACCAGTTCGACCAGGAAACCAAATCGGGCGAAGACATGAGAGCCTATAATGAGCTCATCCAGAAAGCCTTAAAAAGCATCAAAGCCTCCCTTGCAAAGAAAAAGCAGGATCAACTCCAAACCCATGGCGATGCTGTGCTCCCTCCCCTGAAACAACATGACCCCGGCGGTGAATTTGAACTGATTACCTGGCTGATAATCAAATAAGCACCAGAGAGAAGACCTATGAACGCAAAGACAGACATGAAACTTTCCATCCAGGAGGCTTTGAATAACTTTCAAACCCGTCCTTTTGTGGATGCCGCCTACGATTTTTGGAAAGTCCTGGGCTATGAATCCCAGCGTAGATTCGAAGAAGTATCCTATACCTATTCAGAATTTACGGAAGCATTTTCTACCCGCCATCAACTTAGGCCTGTTCAAGCCTTGAAAGAGCGCTGGACAAAGATCAATCTGCACTTTCAACTCACAAATGATGAGATCAGAGAAGCTGGCTCCTTCTCCGTTCAAACGACTATACCGGGGTTTAAAAGTAACTCGGTTGACTCCAATGAGGTTAAGTCGTATATCTTCGCATCAATTGAACTGAAAGGACTTCATGCCACAAGAAAAGAGTTGGTTGCATTAACCAGGGAAATCAACCGCTGCTTCGCGATGCCTGTGCTGCTGCTAATCAAATATGGCGAACTGCTGACTACATCCGTTATCAACCGAAGGCTGAACAAACGCGACGAAACGAGAGATGTCTTGGATAAAGTTAGCTTGGTTAAGGATATCAGATACGCCACTCCGCACAGGGGGCACATTGACATTCTTGAGAAGTTTTGTCTTGGGAACTTGGATGTTTCATCCATCAACCAACTGCATAAAGCTTGGCAGAAACAACTCTCTATCCGGGAACTAAACAGGGAATTCTATAATCAAATCATAGCTTGGTATCGCACTTCCCTTTCTATTATCAGGCTCAAGTTTCAGTGTCAACTGTCTGAAGAAGAGCAAAACGAGACCAAGAAGCACTTTCTGGTCAAATTGCTTTGCCGGTTGATGTTCTGTTGGTTCCTAAAAGAAAAAGGCCTTATTGACAGCAGCATTCTGGAGCTGTTCTCAGACACCGATGTTCCCTATCCGATAGTAAAAGATAACGATAATCCCGAAAGCAATAGCTATTATCGTGGCATTCTGCAGACAGTGTTCTTCGATTGCCTGAACGAGCCTAAGAAAAGTCGTAAACTGGATAAAGGCAAAATTGAAAAATACCTGGATCCTGCACTGGATTTGACTGTTTTCGAAAGAATACCATTTTTGAATGGAGGAGTGTTCAACCGTGACGATGAGTTTTTAGAAGACCACTGCATACTTAACAACAACATAGCAGACTCGGATATCAGCATACCCAACAAGATCTTCTACGGCTGGCAGGCTCCTGGAAACAGGAGATCAGATGATGTTCCCGGGTTGAATGTGATTCTGGGCAAGTTCAAGTTTACCATCGAGGAAAACACACCCCTGGAAGAAGATGTCGCGCTTGATCCGGAACTCCTAGGTATGGTCTTCGAAAACCTTCTGGCTGAACTCGACCCGGACCCCGACATTTCCAGAAACGCTCGCAGAAGCAGCGGCGCGTATTACACTCCCAGGGAGGTCATTGATTACATGGTCAATGACTCGTTGGTGTTGTATCTGGAGTCCAAGGCGAAAGAAAAGGGGCTAATGGAGTATGGAGACAACATCAGATTCCTAGTTTACCATGATGTTGTCAATGCCAATGAGAAGCGTTTTGACGATTTTGTGGTTGACGCCCTGGATAAAATCCGCATCCTCGACCCAGCCTGCGGCAGCGGTTCATTTCCCATGGGCATGCTTCACAAGATCACACGGATACTCAATCTGGTCGATCCCGATAACTCTAAATGGTTACACCTAAAACTGGAACCGCTGGAAGGAAAATATCGCGACGATTTTGGCAAACACCTGAAGGAACACTACGACGACTACTCCCGCAAGATTGGCATCCTGCGTGACTCAATCTTTGGAGTGGATATCCAACCTTTGGCAGTACATATCGCAAAACTGAGATTCTTCATATCTCTGGTGGTTGACCAAAATACAGACTGTAGCAAAGACATTGGAGTGATGCCTCTGCCCAACCTAGAGACCAACCTGATCTGCGCAGATTCTCTCAACGATATTGAAACTGATATATTCGAAGAAATAGTATCTAATGACTTATCAAGAGCGATTGAGGAATACTATCAGGCGGAACATACCAAGGCAGAAAAAGAACAGCTCGCTGAACGTATTTCCACTGAACTTAGCAACTTATACCAAAGCTTCAAGTGGGGTCTTAAAAATCCAAGCAAAGACAGGCTCAAAGTGTTTTGGAAACGATGGTTTATGTATGGCAATATCGCCTGTCCCTTCTTCCATCCCGAATGTTTCTTTCCCAGGGTGATGAAGGAAGGAGGATTCGATATCGTAATCGGTAATCCACCCTATGGAGGCGATAAAATCTCCCCGGAGGTTAGAAGTAGCCTTGGTTTAGGTTCAAATGACCCTTATGGTGCTTTCATCGCCCGCTTCATGAATTTCAACGATTTTCCCACTCCGCTGAAACCGCATGGGGTTTTGTCTTACATCGTTTCCGACACTTTTATGACGATCAAGTCCCACAAAAAATTGCGCAGGCAATTGCTCGACAACTATATCCACAAAATAATCCGCATGCACCCGGACACCTTCAAGCAAGTGGTCAACACCGTGGTAATCCTGTGCCAGAAAGCGGAGCCAGGGTATAGCATACCAGATTCCCATCAATGCCTTATGGTGGATATGACCAACATTAGCATCCACAAGTATCTGGATAAGTTCCTGGAAATCCTGTATGATATTTCAGACGCGGAAAAAGCAGTTGAATACTCCGACAATGTCCATGCCGTGTTCATTTATCACCAAAACATTATCCATAAATGCAGTTTGCTGCCTTTCTTCGTCGCCCCTCCTAAGTTGTTCAGTTTAATGCATGATGTTGGCGTTGATCGGAACCCTAAGAATAAAGCTGAAAGAACTGTAGAGATCAATGGTAAGAAGGTCACGCTTGTCAAACTCTCTGATATTGCGTCGGTAACTCAAGGACTTGCCACTGGCGACAATAAATCGTATCTTTTCCAGACCCCCGAATCTGGACCCACATACAGAAGCATTGAGCCATACCTGAAATATGTCGTTTCCGACGCAGAACTGGAAAAAATATCACAAAATGACAATATCCGCCACAAGATAATCAACCTTGGCTTTCATCAATCACGCTCCGAGCAACCATTTGACCCTGACCGTTGGTTCGGTGGAAAATACATTGTCCCCTATGACAAAGGTGGCGCTTCTTATACAGAATCCGGTTGGCTGCCAAACTACTATGTTAAAACTGATTTCTTCATAGATTGGAGTTCTTGGGCTGTCACTCGAATGAAAACTCTGACTATCAGAGAAAGGGATGGTAAAGGATCAAATGCTATCTGTTCAAGGTTTCAGAACAGTGACACATATTTTAGTAACGGAATAACATTTTCGATTGTAGGTCAATATGCCCCAACATTTAGATACAATAGTAGTTCTGTTTATGATATTAGAGGATCATTAATTAATGTTACAACCCCTTATCTCCAAATAGACAACATTTTGTCTATCCTTTGTTCAAAATTATGTAAATTTATATTCAAGGCATTGATATACCATGGTGTAGCTGCAGAAATAGATGCAATCAAAGAAATACCAATTATCTGTGGAAACAATGATAAAATCATCTCATTAGTCCGTAAGATCATAACAAAACAGATATCTGATAGATACTACGATTATTCAAGTAATGAACAAAGGCAAATAGATAAAATCATCTATGAACTATACGGTCTGTGTGATCAAGATATTGAGCTTGTGGAACAATGGTATGCCCGACGTTATCCCCGTTTGGTTAACAATGCGTTATTGGATGATCAGGAATCCCTATAAGCACCATAACTGGGAAGATGTTCTCTTCCGGGACAGTTATAGCCTCTACGGCATCAAGGGTAGATACGCTCAAAAACTGATTGCGTCTATGCTTCCCGATGATAAGGCCATCTATTATGACCCTCATAAGCGTTCCTGCATGGGAGTCTTGGAAGTTGCCCGCGAACCTTTTCAGGATTTTACCGCTTGTGAAACGCAACGTCTGTGCGTGGATTTCAAGCCCATCAAAACCTTGGCGGAACCCGTTGTTCTTTCTGTCCTCAAAGAAAGTGATCTTTTCAAGGGTTCCCTGTTCCTGCGCCAACCCAGGTTTTCAATAACAGAGATTAGCCCTGCTCAGTTTCAGTTTATATTCATAACGTAACGATAGTACCAAGGAGGTATGCACACATGAACTGCGTTGTTACAGAATGTCCGATATGCCGCAACCCACTGAGTGAATCACCCATAGGGACAGATTACAATAATAATTTCCATTTCCGCTGTGCCTATTGTGGTGAATTTGAGATCAATGGCTTTAGGATGGTAAGTCATTTTAATATTAATAAACCAGGAGTCAAACCAGCCAGAGATAAGGAGCTTTGTATTGCGCTCAGGCATCTTTACGAAGAATCGAAAATTATTTCGAAAATAACAGACCACCAAGACATCGACAAGATAAAGCAAAGCGTGAGATTTCCCTCCGGTCCACTTGAGTTGATAGATATCCTATTGTTATATTTACATAAGCATATCACTCGAGTCGATCAAGTGAAAGCCATTGCGGAAACTGACTGTCCCTTGCTGTTTATGCATGACAAACAAGAACTGTATTACTTAGTCAGATTCGCAAAAAACATAGGGTATGTTGATTCTAATGATAGTTTTCTCGCTAAGACATATACTCTCAGATTAGAGCTAAAAGGCTGGGAGCGAATCAGCCAGATTGTCTCGGGTAGTGTGAAAACAAAACAGGTCTTTGTGGCTATGAAATTTGGAGATACAGAACTGGATAGCGTATATGAGAATGGAATACGGAAGGCAGTTGGTTCACTTGATCTGATACCATACCGTGTTGACAAAGAAGAGTATAACGACAAAATTGATGATAAGATTATTGCAGAGATTAACAAATCCGATTTCCTTATAGCGGATACCACAATCCCCAATATCAACGTCCACTTTGAAGCCGGTTATGCGATGGGCCAAAGAAAACCGGTGATCTGGTGTTGTAAAGAAGGAACTCAAATATCTGATATTTTTGACACAAGACAGTACAAACATATTATCTGGGAAAACGCTGAAGATTTGGTCGAGAAATTGACCAACAGGATAAAAGCAACAATCCTGGACGTCTGAATGCAAAGCAATATCATGTAAATCAAGGAGGTTATAATGTCAAGTCAGGCTAAAGTGTTTATCGTGAAATACGCAAGCAAAGCGGATTACAAGGTCTATTTTGTAAAATATGCATCGCAAGAGAAAAACGCCCAAATAATAGCCGGAGGCAAGCTGGTTAAGTATGAATCACAAGCAAATGTAAAGGTCTTTATCGTGAATTATGCAAGCCAGGCTGATATCAAGATCATGCACGAGCACTTCCCCAAATAAATACCTCGCATAGCTCATCGCTTGAAGCCACTATGTATGACAGTCCAGAATGATCTGTTATTAAGGCTCAAGTTGATCTCTCGGGATCGGTTTGAAAGACCCGATGCATATTCCTCCCTCAAAAGGTCTGTATATCAAACAATAGAGAAGCACGGTGTGTTATCATCAACCCAGATAGCAGATTCAATGCAACTTCCCATTCGTTCAGTTAGAAGATACTTGGAGTCTTTAACTCAGAATGGCCTTGTATCCCGTGAGGGTAGGGGCCCATCCACAGTTTACCGAACTACAAAGTAATCCGGCCAAAAAGCGGCCAAACTGGCCGGAAATGGGGAGTATTGTATAAAAAGACTGGATCCTGGGTCAAGCAAGCTTGCCCATGATGACGCGGTATGTAGTCTGTTGGGGTTTGTTTCGTGGGCTGCCGAAGTCTGTTCGGCAGAGGCAACGGAGTTGCCTTTTTGGGAGAGACCTCCGGTCTCTGTGGCAAACGGACTTTGCCACCCCCTGAGCACTGGATCCCGGGTCAAGCAAGCTTGCCCGGGATGACACAGTATATAGCCTGGTGGGGTTTGTTTCGTGGGCTGCCGAAGTCTGTTCGGCAGAGGCAACGGAGTTGCCTGTTGGGGAGAGACCTTCGGTCTCTGTGGCAAACAGACTTTGCCACCCCTGGGCACCGGATCCCGGCTCTATACACCCCACCAAACCGCTACGCGCTTTGGCGAGGACCCCGGCAGGCCGTGATGACGCGGTTTTTGGGTCTTGTGTGGTTTTTTGAAGCTGGACGCTGTCCTTATCCTGTTCTTTTAATTCGTGATAATTCGTGTAATTCGTGGACATTATTAAAAGACTGGATCCCGGGTCAAGCTATCCCACCCCAACGGATCGTAACCGATCCGTCGAGGACCCCGGCTTGCCCGGGATGACACTGTATATAGCTTGGTGGACTTGTTTCGTGGCCTTCTTTTCGCTATTTCACCTTCAAATATCCTGCTGATCCTGTCGATCCTGTCATCCGCGTTCTATCTCTTTTTTACAATCACCACGACACCACCTCACCACGAAGGTCTCCTTTCCACCTTTCCACCTCAAAGGAAGCCCCGATATTTGCATGAAGCCTTTCTAATCTCTGGGCACCAAAAATTTTACTTGCCTTGTTATCGCACTATCAATTAGTGTGACCCCAAGGGTGGCACGGGCTGAGATCATTCCCGTGGCTGCCCCTGAATCCGATAAACCTGTAAGGAGGATTATATAATCCATGTGGACTATTATTAAACGTTGGGGGCTGTTTTTGACAGTCAACATCCTGGTGTTGGCTGTCTTGGGTTTTATCATGCAGATCGTGGGCGTGAAAAGCTCGGACTGGATCGGGTTGCTGGTTTACTGCGCCATATTCGGCTTTGCCGGAGCGGTCATTTCTCTGCTTTCCAGCAAAGCGATGGCGAAGGCATCCTACAGGATCACACCGCTCACCCGGGAGACAGCCCGCGGCAAAGAGCTCTATCTCTTTGATACGATAGAGAAAATGGCCGCCCACAAAGGCATCAGGATGCCGGAGTTTGGCATCTACCAGGCGGCGGACAACAACGCCTTTGCCACCGGCGCGTCCAAAAACAGATCGCTGATCGCCTTTTCCAGCGGGATCATGCAAAACCTGGATGAGGAGGAACTGGCTGCCGTGGCGGGGCACGAGATGACGCATATCACGGAAGGCGACATGGTCACCACCACCCTGCTGATGGGCACCATGAACACCTTTGTGCTCTTTCTGGCCAATATCATCGCCGCCCTCCTGAGCGGCAGAAGAGGCAGAAACGATGATGACGGGGCTTCGTCCGGGATGATGCATTCCGCCAGCCAGGCCGCCATCGCGATGATCATCCAGAATGTGCTGATGATCCTTGCCAACATCGTGCTGGCAGCCCATTCGCGCCACCGGGAATACAAGGCGGACGCCGGCTCAGCCGCCCTGACCACCCCCGGCCACATGATCACCGCCCTGGAAAAGATCAGCAAAGCTTACGTGCCTTCGCGCCGCAAAGACGCCTATGCCATTGCCAAGATCAACAACTTCAGCCCCCTCTCCCTGTTCGCGACGCATCCGCCGGTGGAGAAGCGGATTGAAGCCCTGCGTAAGATGATGGTGTGAACAAGAGATTCATCCTCCGGATAGAAAAGCTGGCTCTGGGCGGTTTTGGCCTGGGCTTTCACGAGGGCAAGGCGATCTTTGCCCAGCGGATGGCGGTCGGCGACCTGGCGGAAGTGGAGCTGGTCAAAGAACGCAAGGACACCGCCTTTGCCAGGCCCCTGCGTTGGCTGGAGCGGGGCAAGGGAGTGCGGGAAGCGGACTGCGCTTCCTTTGACCTGGACGACCCCTGCGGAGGCTGCGATTGGCTGATGCTGGACTACCCGGCGCAGTTGGCAGCCAAGACCGAACTGGTGAGGGAATTGCTGCAGCCCCTGGCCCCGGATTTGAAGATCGGCGCCATGCCCGCTTCCCCAAATCCCGTAAACTACCGCAACAAAGCCTTTCTGCCCGTGGGTTCCGGCGCCGATGGCCTCTATTATGGCATCTACGCGCGCTGGTCGCACAGGATCGTCCCCCATCAGCGCTGCGTCCTGCATCCCCAACTCTTTGACACCATCGCCCAGCGTTGCCTGGAAATCTGCCGGAAAGCGGGTGTGCAGGCCTACTCTGAAGCCAGCCACACCGGCACTTTGCGCCACATAGGCCTCCGCAGCAACAGAGATCAAAGCTCGGTGCTGCTGATCCTGGTGACCAGGGGAGCCAAGCTGCCTTTTTCCAACCTCTTTGTGAAGCAGATCACCGCGGAATTCCCCTGCATCAGCGGCATCGTGCAAAACATCAACCGGGAACGGGGAAACGTGATCCTGGGCCCGGAAGACAAACTGCTGTATGGCAATCCCTGGCTCTTTGACGAACTGGCGGGCAAACGCTTCCGCATCCACTACCGCAGCTTTTGGCAGATCAACCGCGGCACGGCGGAACAGATCATCGCCCGCCTGCAGAAACTGATGGGCGGCGCGGGACTGGTCTTCGACGCCTACAGCGGAATCGGGGCGCTGGGGCTGAACCTGGCCGCGCAGGCAGAACGCGTGCTCTGCGTGGAAGAATGCCGGGAAGCGGCACTGGATGGGGAACTGAACTCCGAACTGAACGACCTGGCGAATGTTGACCATCTCTGCGCCAGAGTTGAGGACGCCCTGCCCGCGCTGCTTTCAGACCAGCAAAGCAGCCCCTGCAAAACGCCGGATGTGATCATTCTGGACCCTCCCCGTTCCGGAGTGAAACCGGCAGCCTTGCAAGCCATAATCGACACGGGTATCAAGCGGATATTCTATCTGAGCTGCGCGCCCATGACACTGCACAGGGACCTCAAGATCCTGCTTGGCAGCGGGCGTTACAAACTGGAAGGCATCCAGACCTTTGACATGTTTCCCCAAACCTGGCACATTGAGACTCTGGCCTGGTTGAGCCGCCTATGAAGCAGCTTGGCGTCCTGTTGCTCTGTTTGTTCCTGCTGTCCTGCAATTTGGCCAGCAGTCCCGAAGACATGGACAAAATCCGCATCGAGGATATCCTGAAAGGCATTGCCCGCGATTTCTGCTGGAAAGACATTGAGGGCATCATGACCCAGGTGCATCCGGACTATTACCACAAAGGGATGTATGGCTTTCAACTGCGCGGGCTGTGGCAGGACCGTATGGCACGCTTCGACCTGCTTGACGTGGAAGTGCGGGATATTGACCTGGCTGGCTCCCGGGCGATCGTGAGCATGAAGCTGACCTTCACGGCCGCGGACAGCACTCTCAGCTATCTGGATCCCGACACCGAGGGCGACGCTTCCTATTTTTACCGGGAGGATGGCGTCTGGTTTCTCTGTGGCAATCAACAGAATTTCAAGTAGGGATTCAGACTTATGCGTTGCCCGAGCCAAGAACCAGAGACAGGGCTTTCAAGCCCCGCTGTTCCATCAGGCAAGGAAAAAAGGATTTGACAATATTGCGCAGTTGTAAGGTGATGCAATTTAATATAAGTTACTAAATTGAAAAAGCATAGGAGTAAGCGTATGAAATTGTACATACGTGTTTTCGGACTGATGCTTGTCCTCGCTCTGGCTCTGGCCGGATGCAAGGTTTCAACAGGCAAGGATCAGAACGGGCAAACCCTGGATACGGTTCAGGGTCTCTTTGTGCGGGATATTCCCAACGATGGAGGCGATGGCCTGGTAATAGGCTGGAAGCCCCTGCCCCGCGAAAAGAGAATCCAGGAATACCGCATTTACAGGGGACTCACCCCCGATTCCCTGTTCTATCTTGCATCCGTGGCGGTGAACGTGAAAACCGGCGTTGCCTCGGACAGCATGTATTACTACGATAGCGGCTACAACGATTTTGTGGATATCAACTCGCCTGGAAAGCTCAAGCACGAAAAGCAGAAGAAAGGCAGCATCCTGTATCGCAACATCCCCCGCGATATGGAATTGGTAGCCAGGTTGAGCGAAGGATACAACCTTTACTCGATAATGGAATCCAAAGACTACTATCGCCGGACGAAGAAAGCTTTTTCCGCCGATTCGGAAGACAAGACCGTCTATTCTGGCGTGAAAATCAACCAGCAGAGCATCTCTGCTTCCCTGAAGACCTACGATCCTGCCAGCGAAGAAGACAAGATTTTGTATTACTATACCGTGGTTCCGGTGAATGAGCGCAACCAGTATCTGGGAATTGCCGAACCCAAGTGCGGATTTCCCGTGGATGACGCGCCCGAGGCTTCTCCCAATCTCTATTGCACCGCTTTGCAAGACAGCATGACGCTGCGCTTTGAGTGGGAGTATCCGGTCAACAAATCCGACCTCGCCTTCTACCAGATCATGGCTGTGCCCGAGATGCCGGATTCGCAATGGTGCAAGATCAAGGGCACGCCCCAGGCCATGGCCAACGCGCTGCCTGTAGCCCAGGGTCAAATCAATGGAGGCGCGTTCAAAAACTACGCGGCGGTCAAACATGACGAATTGCCAGCCGGCTTGAGTTGGGAACGGGCTTCCACCAGCCGTTACGCGATCCAGTTTTATGATTACAGAAACAACCCCTCCCCCTTGTCCCGCCAAGCCTGTGTAGTTCTTTCGGACAGCAGCAAGCTGCCCCAGGCAGCACAGTTTGTGGTGGAAGACAAACCCAACGACAAGGGCGACAGGCTCACAGTCGTTTGGAACGAACCGATAGTATTCATCAGCAAGACCTCCATTATCAAACGCGAGAACGGTAACAAAGGCCTGTTCGCGAAGCTCGGTCTGGCAGGAAAGGGCGGCACCAGGCTGAAGATCAATTACCAGCTTAACAAGACCGACGTGCAGAAGGTCAACAATATCTACTTTGAACTGCTGGTTCCCGGTTCGGACAAGCCCTTTGCCAGGGTGAACGAATTCTATCAGGACAACATCATCAAGGTCACCCTGCCCAAGGGCTATGATCTGAACAAGGGCCTCAAGGTGCGCATCACGATGAACACCAGCCCTTACGAGATCAACCCCAAAAACGGGCGGATCACATATCAGAAAGGCCGTTTGGTACCCAACTATGTGTTGGAGCAAAACCTTGTCTGGGACAACCAGATGATGTCGCTGATGCCTTCCAACGAACTCTTCAGGAATGGAGTGGATGTTTCCTCCGTGCACAATACGGTGTTCCGTAAAACATTCAGCGGCTCGCAGTTTACCCTGGTGAAAAAGAACACTTCCTACGATAATAGCCTGGATGTCACCATCCCTTACGTTGCCAACGTGGGCAAGCCCGTGCTGGGCTTCAACTTTGTGAAGGGCGGCACGCTTTACACCTATATGGGCGGCGAGCGCTACACCCGCAAGCTGAAGGCTGGCGAAAAGGTTCAAAACCTGACTTTGGTGGAATCGCAGATCGACCTGAAATATGTCAAGCAGGACGATCCCAAGGATTCCCGCACCATCCGTACCAGCGTGTTCAAGGATGAAGCCGCGAAGGAACTGGATAAGATGCGGCAGGACATCAAGGACAACAAGGCCGAAATAGCCACCAAGCAAGCGGAAATGAAAGCTATTCCCGGCGGGGCTGCCAATCCCCAGGCGCAGGCTTTGCAACAGCAGATTGAAGCCTTAACAGCGAAAAACGAGAGTCTGGCCAAGACCATCAAGATCTACGAGAATGACCCGGATTACAAGAAATCCCTCACTTTCCGCGGCAACCGCGGCAGAATGAACTTCGTGGCTTCCATCCGCGAACCGCTCAGCCGCCTGCAATCCTACATGATCGTCAAGACCAACGGCCGCGGCCTCTTCACCGAATCCTATCCCGAAAAGGATGCCCAAGGCGACTATATTTACAACCTGGCGGTATCCAACTGGTTCGACTGGAACAAACTGGTCACCCTCGTCGCCTGCATCATCTTCGGCGTGGGGGTGGTGGTCTTCGTGCGACTGGCCAAGCAAGGCAAGGATCTCTATATCCGTCCCATCGCGGGCTTGCAGGAGATCGACAACGCCATCGGCCGCGCCACGGAGATGGGACGCCCGATGCTGTATTGTATGGGTAACGGCGGTCTTTCCGATGTGGCCACCCTGGCTTCCCTGGGAATCCTGGGACTGGTGGCCAGAAAAGCCGCGGAATACGACACCAAGCTGATCGTCCCCTGCTACGACTACATTGTCATGCCCATCGCCCAGGAGATAGTGAGAGAGGCTCACTACGCCGTGGGGCGTCCGGACAGCTACGATAAAAACAACATATTCTATCTCACCTCGGTGCAATTTGCCTATGTGGCTGGCGTGAACGGCATCATGATCCGCGAACGCATGGCCACCAACTTTTTCCTGGGCTATTTCGCCGCGGAAGCCCTGCTGATGACGGAAACCGGAAACACCGTGGGAGCCGTGCAGATCGCCGGCTCGGACGCCATCACGCAGATACCTTTCTTTATCACCACCTGCGACTACACCCTGATCGGAGAAGAGCTTTACGCCGCCTCGGCCTACCTCAACCGCGAGCCGATGCTGCTGGGGACTCTGAAAGCCCAGGACTATTTCAAGTTCCTGATTCTGATCTTCGTGATTCTGGGCGGCATTTTGGCAAGCTTCCAGGTCACAGGTTTAATGCAACTATTCCCTATTAAATAGAAGAGGTCGTAAATGAAGAAGACAATACCATTAATGATAGTGATCCTGGGAGGAATCGTCTGGGTGCTGTGGGTCTTTGTGCCGCACAGACTGCTGCAGGATGTATTCTACTACGATTTCTATGTGCCCTGGATTCGTGCCATGTCTCCCTTCGGGATGCTCTTGGGCGTGATCAGCCTTTGCATGATGCACACATCCAAGATTCGCCGCAAAGCTCCCAAATGGCAATACAGTTTCTTCTTTTTCGCCGGTTTCATCATCACGGCTTTGGCTGGATTCATCGGCGGAACCCAGAAGGGCGGCCTCTATATGTGGCTGTTCGAAAATATGCAGATGCCGATGAGCGCCACGATGTTCGCTCTGCTGGCTTTTTATATGGCTTCCGCCGCCTACAAGGCTTTCCGCGCCCGTTCCGCGGAAGCCACCGTGCTGCTGGTGGCGGCGATAGTGGTGATGCTGGCTCAGGTGCCTCTGGGCGTCAAGATCAGCAAATACCTGCCTGATATCTCCCAATGGATCCTGGACGTGCCGAATCTGGCGTCCAAGCGCGGAATCCTGCTGGGTGTGGGTCTGGGCAGCGTGGCCACCACCCTCAAGATCCTATTGGGCATCGAACGCTCGTATCTGGGCGGAGATTAAAGGCGGAGGTGAAAATGAATCTATTTGAAAGACTGCAAAAGCTCGACCGCCGGTGGATCTACATCGTGGTCGCCCTGGCGATCGTCATTCCCCTGATGATCCCCTATAACTCCGACAACATCACCTCTCCTCCCACGGAGAACACCTATCAGCTAATAGACTCCTATGCCGGCCGGGAAGACCGCGCTGTCCTGCTCAGCTTCTGGCACGATGCTTCCACCATGCCGGAACTGTATCCGATGGAAGTGGCGATCATCCGCCACTGCTTCGAGCGTAATGTGAAGCTCTTCCTGCTTTCCTTCCTGCCCACCGGAGCCCCCATCATCGACTATGCCGTGAACTCCGTGAAAGAAGAGTATCCGGACATCAAGTCTGGAGTGGACTACTGCAACTTTGGCTATATCCCCGCCGCCCTGATCATGCCAACCATCATCGGCATGGGCGACGACATTGCCACGGCGGTGCCCACCGACGCCGAAGGGCGCAAGGTGGAAAACCTGCCCATTATGAAAGGGATCAACAACTACAGCGAGATGAACCTGGTGGTGGAGTTTTCCGGCTCCGTGGCGGGCGGCTACTGGCTCACCTATGCCAGGCCCAAGTTCGGCACCAACATCGCCGTCGGCGTCACAGCCGTTATGGCGGCGGACGAATATCCCTACCTGCAAACCGGACAGTTCATCGGCATGCTGGCGGGCTTGAAAGGCGCTGCCGAATATGAGAAGCTGGTGGATGTCTTTGCCGCTTACCGCGCTCCCGGCGACCCCATGGGCGTCACCTACGACGAGGAAGGCAACAAGATAGTCCCCGGCCGCTCCTTCAGCAGCGACGTTCTGGAGGACGAATCCATCCAGAAACTGCTCAAGATCACCACTCAAACCAAGGCTGTTTTCTCGCAGAAGGAGTTTGACAGGTTCCTGGCCAACTATCCTCCGGAAGTCCAGGCTTTGATGAGCAGCTACAAGACCGAGGAGGACAACAACGTGGTCATCGACGTCACCAAGGTGAAAGAGGACGACCAGAAGAAGCTTGGCTACACAGCCTGGAACGACCTCAACCGCATGACCCACAACACCATCTATAAATTCAAGACGGCCCGTATCGGCATGAACGCCCAGTCGGTGGCCCACATCATGATAATTCTCTTTATCATCATCGGAAACATCGGCTACTTCATCAGCCGGGCCAAAGCGCAAAAGAAGTAAGGGAGGATAAAATGTCTTTTGAATTATTTAGCAACCTGGTTGGAGCCTTCTTCACCCTCTGCATCTTCTCCTTCCTTTACAAGGACAATCCGTTCTATCAGATGTCCGAACAACTGCTGGTGGGGATATCCCTGGGCTACTCCGTGGTACTCACCTACGAGCGCGCCTTCATCCCCTTCTTCGTCCAGCCCATCTTCCTCAAACACCAATGGATACTGATCATACCCAGTATCATTGGAATTTTCTACCTGTTCCGCTTTTCCCGCAAATACAGCTGGCTTTCGCGCTATCCAATCGCCTTTTCCATGATGGGGGTGGGCGCGTCCGTTCCCTTGGCCATGCACAACAGCATTCTGGTGCAGATGCGCCAGGCTATGGTGCCGATCGAAAACATCAACCTGTTGCTGATCTTCATCGGAACTATCGCCGTGTTGCTCTACTTCTTCTTTTCCAAAGCCCACACCGGCGCCTATGGGAAGTTTGTGGATATCGGCAAATGGTACATGATGGTTGGCTTTGGCGCGTCATTCGGACTAACCGTTATGGCGCGTATCTCACTGCTGATCGGACGTATCCAGTTCCTGGTCAACGACGTCATCAAAGCGATATTCAACTAAATAAACACAGATCATGAGGGGGGAAGCCCGGTCTTCCCCCCGGACTCTGTTCAGGCGTCGATGCCACACCAGCAATGCTCCAAGGGATAAAGCAATGAAAAGATACTTTTTATTCTGCCTCTTAGTTCTGATATCACTCCTGCTGGCCATGGGCGGCTGCGTCCGCGGCCGTTCCGCAAATGCCGGGGTGGAGGTCTTTGAAGCTCTCGACATGCCCCACGACGATGGCAGCGGAGTACTCCTGAGATGGAAGCCTCTGGACAAAAGCCACCGGATCATCCAATACAACGTCTATCGCGGCCATTCGCCGGACAGCCTCTTCCTGCTGGGCAATATCGAAGTTGATCCCAAACAGGGTGTGATGGGCGAATACCTCTTTTTCTACGACCGGGATTATCTCCCCCTGGTCCAGTTTGAGACTGCTCCCTCAAAATTGAAAAAGGAAAAACACCAGGCTCCGGACAGTCCCCTCTACCAGGCAGTTCCCAGGGACGCGAACGTCGTGAGCACCATGCTTCCCCATTACAGCGTGCTGGGCAATCTCACCGCCCGCGGTTTCTACAACGGCTCCCGCCGGGTGGAAAAGGATGGCGAAGAGGGCAAGGAAGTCTTTGCCGGCTACAAGCTTAACCAGTTTGAAAGCATCTATGCCAACCCCCTGCCTGGAAACACCTACTATTACAGCGTGGTGGCGGTGACCGAGACAGGCAGGCGCACTCCCGCCGCCCGGGTCTGCAGCGTTATCCCCGTTGACAACCGGCCGGATTCCAGCGCGGTGTTTGCCACCACCTACATCCAGGACACCAGGCAGTTCAAGTTTGAATGGAGCCCTCCCACGGGAACCACCGATATCGGCCTCTGGCAGGGCTGGCTGATGCCCAAAAGCCTACTCCCGCTTTACCGGCAGGAACAGCAGAAGAACGCCGCCGCCCCTGACAGCGTGTTTTACGCCGCCTGGCAAAACGGCTCCATAAAGCTCTTTGAACACACCCCTCCCTATTGGAGCCAGACCTTTTACCACCAGGTGGACGCGGCCGCGGAAGGCATCAATCTGCCTTCCAGCCTGCAGGACTACATTCCGGTGCTCAGCTTTATGGACTACGGCGGTTTCCAGGCAGCCACCCTGGGCAAAAGCGCGCAGGTAAAAAACTCCGCGGAACTGCCCATCGTGCCGGCTTTCCAGGTGATTGACAAGGTCAACGACAAAGGTGACAACCTCATCGTTTCCTTCGGCAAGCCCTTTGCCTTCATAACGCAGGCTTCCTATACCAGCTCCCGGAAAAACAAGCTGAGGGTGAACTACGAACTCTCCAAAAACGAGCATTACGAGATAGACAGGCTCCGCTTTACCTTCCAGGATACTGCCAAAAACACCTTGGGCACGGTCACGGAATACTATCTGGACAACGTGATAAAGTTCAAGCTGCCCGCTGGCCTCGCCAAAAACCAAAGCTTCAGGGTGCGCGTCGAGTTTCGCCTGCGGGGAGAGAAGGATTTCGATCCCCAGGTGGTCTGGCAGGATGTGACTTACGACGCCAAGGCCTTGCGTTTCAACGGCAGCGGGGTCACCCTCAACGGCCAGTTGCTCAACAAGTATTTCTTCGATGTTTTTGCCAAAAGCAAACTGGATTCGGATTACAGCCCCGTCATGCGCATCGGCGGCATTTCCCGCGCCTTTGACCACACCATCCCCTTTGAGGACACCGTCACCCCCGAGATCGTCGGCTTTGACCAGAAGACCGGCAGGCTGCTGCTTGAACCCAATTTCAAAGTGGCAAAGGACCCCGTCAGCGGAGCGGTTTTGTGGGTTCCCCTTTACAAACAGGATTTTGCCCCCTATCTGACCAATTTGGAGAAAGAACTGGCCGCGCTCAAAGCCGGGCTGGCGCCCGGAGACAGCCTTTCCGAGGCAGCCCAGGAATTGCGGGACAAACAGGCCGAACTGGATTTCGCGCGCAACCATCCCGCCTACGCCCAGGCCAAAGACGCAAAGTCGGACAAAACCTGGCGCAAGGTCTTCCGGGCTGAAAAGGACAGAAACAGCCGCAGCTACGCCTATCAACTGCTGATGACCGATGGCAAGGGCTTCTGGAACATCGCCGAACCAGCCTCCGGCGAAGGTGGAGAGATTTGGAACTATCCCGTGGGCAACTGGTTCGACAACACCAAATGGGCCACCCTGATCGCTTCGTTTGTAATGCTCGCGCTGGTGGTTTACACCGTATCAATATCCCGCCGCAAAGAATTGTATATCCGCCCCATCGCGGGATTGGCTGAGCTTGACAACGCCGTGGGCCGCGCCACCGAGATGGGACGCCCGGTCATGTTCGTTCCCGGCTGGGGCACCCTGGGCGATGTGTGCACCATCTCTGCCATGATGATCCTCAACCAGATCGCCAAAAAGACCGCTGAATACGACATCAGGCTCATCTCCCCCCATGTGGACTACTTTGTTGTCCCCTTGGCGCAGGAAATGGTCCAAACCGCCTACAGCGAAATGGGCAGGCCTGACGCCTACAACCAAAACGACATCTTCTTCGTTTCCGACACCCAGTTCGCGTTCTGCGCGGCGGTAAATGGAATCACCGTGCGCGAAAGGGTCGCCACCATCTTCTATATGGGCTACTTCTACGCCGAGGCCCTGCTCATGACCGAAACCGGAAACCAGTCCGGAGCCATCCAGATCGCCGCCACCGATGCCATCACCCAGATTCCCTTCTTTATCACCACCTGCGACTATACCCTCATCGGTGAAGAGTTCTACGCCGCTTCCGCCTACCTTTCCCGCGACCCGAGCCTGGTGAGCATGCTCAAGGCTCAGGACTATTTTAAGCTGATTATCGTCGTCTGCGTGATAATAGGGGTGGTCTTATCCACTGCCCACGTCAACGCGTTCCTTAACTTCCTGCCCTTCGAGTGATCCTGCCCCTGCGGCGGGGTCGCTCCCGGTCGGGTTAAACACCCAATATAAAGGGAGATCGAACGATGCGAGTCCTGCTTGTTTCACCCCGCGCGCGCACCAGCGGCCTGGAAAGCCTGCGCAAGGGGCATCAGATTATCCAGGGCCTGGTCTATGTGGCTGCCGCGGCGAGGGATGCCGGGCACAAGGCCACGGTGGTGATTGCCGACCGCGAGACCCTGCCCCGCTATATCAGGCGCTATCAGCCTGACTTGGTGGGCGTTTCCTGCGTGACCGCCACCTATCCCGTCGCCCGCGAAATCCTCATCGATCTGGCGCAAAACTATCCCGGCCTGCCCACCATCATCGGCGGGCACCACGCCACCTTCATGTACCGCGAAGTTTTGGCGGAGACCGGCGTCAGCTATGTCTGCCGGGGTGAGGGGGAGGAGGTCTTTCCCGCCCTTCTGGCTGCTCTGGAAAAGGGTGAACGCTATCCTGAAATCCCCGGTATCGTCTTCCTCAAGGACGGCCGCTACCACAACGACGGCCACATCGCTATTTTGGACGACCTCAGCCGCCTGCCCCGCATCTCCATGGATCTGGTGGCCCCGGAGTTCAGCTTCACGCCCAAGCTGGTTTCCAGCCGCGGCTGCCCCTTCCGCTGTTCCTTCTGCTCCATCTCTTCCTTTTATGGCGGCAAATACCGCCAGCGTCCCGTGGAGACTGTCATTTCCGAGCTGGAGGAGTTCGTTTCCTGGGGCTACAAGGATTTCTGGTTTCACGACGACAACCTCACCGCCGATATCAGATGGGTGAACGAATTTTGCCGCCAGCTTGAAGAGCGCCGCCTCAAGATTCGCTGGAACTGCATGAGCCGCGTGGACGTTATCTACAAGCATCCCGAGCTTTTTGCCAGGATGGCGGCCTGCGGCTGTTCGCTGATCACCATCGGCCTGGAAAGCGGCGTTCCCGAAGTGCTGGAAAAGATGCACAAGCAGATCGACAGCACCCAGGTGAAAAAGGCGGTGGACACGCTCAACCGGCTCAGGATCAGCCATGTCTGGTATATGATCCTGGGCAGCGGCGATGAATTTGACCATCCCCGCTATATCCGTCAGAACATCCGCTTTTTCCGTTCCCTGCCCCTGGGCATTGTGGTGATCTCCCTGCTCACGCCCTTCCCCGGCACGGAGGTCTTTGACAGGCTGCAAAAGGAAGGCAGGCTGCTCCATTACGACTGGGAAAAGTATGACCTCACCCACTGCGTTTACCAGCCCCAAGGGATGAGCCCCAAGGATCTGGAACGCTTCCAGTCCAAAGCCTACCTCAGCATCTATCTGGGCAAGAAATGGCGGCTGATCCCCATGCTCTACAAGGGATTTCGCTCAGGGACATTGAAGTTCCACTCGGTGAGCACAGGTTTCAAGGCTCTGCTCAGGACGGCCCTTTTCAAGACCAAGTTTTCGGACGCGATCATCAAGCGCCGCTGAAAGAATCGGCCACCAGGCCATAAAGCCGTGATCCAGTCTTTTTGAATAATCATCCACAAATTACACAAATTAACACGAATTAAAAAGCAGGATACAAGGATAAGCGTCCAATCCAAACACAACCACCAAGCTACAAAACAAATCATACCCGACAATATTCCGCGTCATCACGGCCTACCGGGGTCCTCGCCGGATCGGTAACGATCCGGTGGGGTGGTTTGACCCGGGATCCAGTCTTTTGGAAACAACCAGCCAGCCCCGAAATAATCCTTTTATGTCAATCCGTGGCAATCTGCGCCTTTTATCCGCGTGTATCTGCGCGAACTGCTCGCCCCGGGATCACACACTGTATAGCTTGGGTGTGGTCTGTTTATAGGTCGGGTGTTTACTTTGCCCGCGCAACCAACATCTTGAGAGAGATACTATGGCTCCCGGTGCTTATCAGGCAGTAGTACACACCGCTCGCGCAGATGTTGCCGTGCCTGTCCTTTCCGTCCCAGTTTACGAAACTGGTTCCGGCTGTTAGGTTCCAGTCTCTCAGTTCCTGCCCCACGGAATTCAATATGGCCAACCTTGCTTGCAGGCCGTCTTTGACCCCGCAAACTATCTCGCAACTGCCTCCCTCGGGCATGGGATTGGGTTCCACCTTTTCCAGCCAGCATTCCGAGGCAGCGGGGGAGTCCGGTTTGGTGGCAGGTTCACAGCTCATGAGCGACAGGCAGCTTAGGATCAAGATGGCTGCCGATGTATATAGCATTATCTTGTTCATAATTCCTTCAATCGCGGATACGCGTCATTTGCTTAGCAGTTGATACAAGCCCAGGATGTTTGCCGAAACGCCATAATCGTAGGCGTTTTTTTGGTTCCTCAGCCTGCCCCTGGGAAAAAGTGCGTGATTCAGGCGCACCGAAAAGAGGTCGCGATAGTGGAGATTGACGCCCCAGCCGTAGGTTTGGCCGCTAATGTTTCCAGCCTTGTCATGGTGGTATCCCGCGCGCAGGAAGATGGTGTCGAAAACCCCGGCTTCGCAGCCGAATCCCAGAAGCGGCGCGTCATCGCTGAACTCCTCCGCCGCGCCTAACAACACTCTGCCGCTGCACAAGTTGCGGACTGCCGAGGCAAGGCCGTGCCCTTGGGAGTAGTGAGGATTTTCCGCGCTTAGCGAAATAGCTCCGCCAACGCTCAGACGCTTGTAAATTGGATCTCGGGATGCTTGCCCCGAGTATTCCGCCTTGCCGTCAAAAGCATTGATATACGCCGCTCCGAAGGAGTATTCCAGCTCAAAACCGGATTGGAGCGTGCTGCCCAGACAGGCAGACAGTCCCAGATTGACGCTTTCCGCTTTCTTCAAGCTAAAGAGAACCCCCTCATTATCAGGATCGGGATGTGGATCGCTCGCGTTACTTACCCAATTTGCGCCCAGAGCCAGATGCCTGACGCATCTTGGAAACACGCCAGGTGCCATCAAGGCCAGTGCCGCGGGCAGGTTCACCGAGAAACCGAGGGTCGAGGAATCTTCGTTCAGGGAAAAGTTATCCACAAGCTCGCCAGTGCTGTCCGAGACGGCAAACTCTCCCAACTCGACTCCGGCGCTGTTGCTGTTTCCCAAAGCTGGAAGCAGCAGCGCGAAACCGTGATACGACATCCCGAGTAAAGCAGCCCGGTATTCCAGGTTTTCCGTTTTCAGTATATCGCTTTTGTGCATATACAGATAGCTCGTGTGTGAATACGCGATGCCCTCTCCCAGGGAAGCGAAAGCGGGGTTGCCGTAAGCGCAAAGGGGGTCTTTGTGCCAGTGGTTTACCACACCCACAGGACTGCCACCCAGAGCCATGTTGACCGACGACGGCTCAAGCCCGTTCCAGGCAAATCCCTGGTATGATGCCGCGCCCAACGCGCCAAGAAAGCAGAACAAAGCCATTGCCAAAATACATTTCTTGCTCAAATCGGATCCTCCTTTTAGATTACGGACCATTTGAAATACTTATATTTGCACATAAAGCGGCTGTCAAGTAATAATTTTCGCCTGGCGCGCTTTGTAGTCTTGGTGTGCTTTGTTCCTAAAAGACTGGATCCCGGGTAAGCCACCCCAGAGGGGGCCCCGACTTCCCGGGATGACACAGTATGTAGCCTGGTGGACTTGTTTCGGGGCTGGGTGAAAAGCCTTATTCTTTTACCATAGTAATCCGTAAATCCGTCAAATCCGTCAATCCGTATAAGATTTGCATGCCAAGTATCATACGGATGAAACGGATTACACGGATTAACGGATAAATCGTTTTGCGCAGTGTTGTATTTCATTGCTAACGACACCATTTCACAGTTCCACTTTACTACGGCCATTTCAAAAGACTGGATCCCGGGTCAAGCGTGCGCTTGCCCGGGATGACACAGTATGTAGCCTGGTGGACTTATTTTGGGGAACCTTTCCACCTTTTCACCATCACAGAAAAGAACGCAAACAATATAGTATAACATTCACCAAAAACAACGGCAATAATCTGCATAATCCTTCATAGCGCCCTCCCTTGCTGCTCCTGCATTTGCTGCCACCATCCTTAGGTCATCCTTATAAATTATAAGGTTGACCTACGGAAAATATAGACTTAGCCCATCCCGTCAAATGGGAGCGGCATTTATTTCAGGCGGGCGCATTAATTGGCAAGGGTCTGGCTGTCAGATTCTAACTGCATGGTACAGAAGGCATTAGAAAAACAGCATATTTTCACACCGCTGTCAGGTTGCGGCGACATGGGAAGCCTGAATAATGCCAAAACGAAGAGACGGGACGAATGAATCATCCCGTCTCCGGTTATGTGGTTTATGTTTAGCCCATAAAGGGATAGCGGTAGTCGTCGGCAGGAACGAAGGTTTCTTTGATCGACCTTGCCGAAACCCAGCGGTAGAGGTTGATGGCCGATCCCGCCTTGTCGTTGGTGCCGGAAGATCTGGCTCCGCCGAAAGGTTGCTGTCCAACCACGGCGCCGGTGGGTTTGTCGTTGATGTAGAAGTTGCCCGCGCTATGCTTCAGCAGTTCGGAGGCGACGGAGATCGCGGTTCTGTCCTGCGCGAAAATGGAGCCGGTGAGGCCATAGGGAGAGGTTTTGTCGCAGAGGTCGAGGGTCTCGGTGAACTCTTTTTCGGGGTAGGCATAGACAGTCAGCACCGGCCCGAAGATCTCTTCCTGCATGGTGACAAACTTGGGATTGGTGGTCTTGATGATGGTCGGTTCGATGAAGTAGCCCTTGCTGTCATCGCACTTTCCGCCCCAAACGATCTCGGCGTCAGACGCGTTGCGGGCTTTGTCGATGTATTCCTTTATCTTTGTGAAGCTGCTTTTGTCGATCACGGCGTTGACGAAATTCGAGAAATCCTGGACTTCGCCCATCTTGACCGTCGCGAGCATGGCGCTGATTTCCTCGAACCATTTGCCGTAGAGGCTGTCGGGAATGTAGAGGCGGGACGCGGCGCTGCACTTCTGCCCCTGGAACTCGAAGGCTCCGCGCAGGGATGCCACCGCCAGGGTCTTGATGTCCGCGGAAGCGTGCGCGAAGATGAAGTCCTTGCCTCCGGTCTCGCCCACGATTCTGGGATAGGATTTGTAGAGGTGGATGTTGTTGGCGGTGCGCTTCCAGATATGGTTGAACACCTGGGTGCTTCCCGTGAAATGGATGCCAGCGAGGTAGGGGGAATCGGTGATCAGGTCTCCCATCTGGGCTCCCGAGCCGGGGACAAAGTTGATGACACCAGCGGGCAGTCCTGCTTCCATCAATATCTTCATGATGAAGTAGCCGCTGTAAACCGCGGTTCCGGAAGGTTTCCAGACCACCGTGTTGCCCATCAGCGCCGGGGCTGTGGGAAGGTTGCCGGCGATGGAGGTGAAATTGAAGGGCGTGATGGCGAAGACAAAGCCTTCCAAAGCGCGGTATTCCGAGAAGTTCCATTCTCCCTTGGGGGAGATGAGGGGCTGCTGTTCGTAAATCTTTTGAGCGTAATAGGGGTTGAAACGCCAGAAGTCAATCAGTTCGCAGGCGGAGTCGATTTCGGCCTGGAAGGCGTTTTTGCTTTGCCCCAGCATGGTGGCGGCGTTCAACAGATAGCGGTATTTGGTGGAAAGCAGTTCGGCGGCTCTCAGGAAGATGGCCGAGCGATGGTAGAAAGACATCTGCTCCCAATCCTTGCTTGCCTTCACGGCCGCCTGGATGGCGAGGTTGATCTCCTTTTCGCCGCATTTGTGGTATTTGCCGATGGCGTGCTTGTGGTTGTGGGGTTCGATGCAGTCGGCGGTGTTGCCGCTGAACACTTCCTTGCCATCGATAATCGCGGGAATTTCGATGAACTGGCTGCCGAGTTCATTCAGCTTTGCCTTCAAGGCGTCTCTTTCTTTGGTTCCGGGTGCGTAAGATTTGATCGGTTCATTTTCAGGTGTAGCAACAGTGAAAAACATCTTCAACTCCTTTATTTATTTTTAGTATTTTCAGCTTGGAAAGGGAGACACACTGCGCCAGTCGCAGGAAAAATGAAAGTTTGCTTGCGTGTCACCTTTTCACACTGGAAGGCATATCTGTTTCCGGATATACCCTGACGGCGAGCAATCCTGCCAAAGGTTTAGATTTGCTCGCTCGATGACGCTGCCAGACTTAAAATGGCGCATTTTTATGTCAAGGACAAAATCCCGGGCGGCGGCCGGACAAGCGCGGGTGCAGGCAAAAAGACCTGCCTCGGAAAGCGGGATTCCCATTTGCCCAAGCGAGAGAAACTTGCGATTTTGGGATGGCGTTGACAGCCGGAAATTCCCTCCATCGGAAAAGAAAATCCTTGACATATATACATAGTTTTCAGGCTTTTGGTTACCCCCAAAGTAAATTTGACGGAATGAAAAAACTCAAAGGAATGCCGACCACGATACATAAGCACCGACTGCCCCGAATCACGCTCCTGACGCTGCTGCTGGCCTTGCTGCTGAGCGCCGGGTTGCGGGCTGAGATTCTGATCCCCATGGATCTGACGCAGAGCAACCACCTCAAGGCCTATGGAGTCGCTTTTGAAGCGCTCAAAGAGCAGCATGTGATAAAGTGGCTGCTCAACTACCGGGGCGGCAGCTTCCTGATCCCGGACGCGCCGGAGATTTCCGCGCTGTGCAACATCCGGGGGGTGCGCTTCGAGCAGGTGTCGTCCTCCCAGGTGGCCGCCATCATGCTGGAGATCCAGAACGCCAATATGGAAGCCGTGGTGCTGGAGAAAGAACCCAAGATCGGCATCTATATCCCGCCCAACTCCCTGCCCTGGGATGACGCCGTGACCCTCGCCCTGGAATATGCCCAGGTGGATTACGACCGCGTGTGGGATGACGAGGTGCTGGAAGGCAAACTGGCCGATTATGACTGGCTGCATCTGCATCATGAGGATTTCACCGGGCAGTATGGCAAGTTTTATGGCTCCTACCGGCACATGCCTTGGTATCAGAACGATGTGCGCACCAACGAGGCAATGGCCGCCAAACACGGCTACGCCAAGGTGTGGCAGCTCAAGCATGCCGTGGCGCAGAAGATAGAGGAGTTTGTGATTGCCGGCGGCTTCCTCTTTGCCATGTGCGCCGGCACGGACACCTTCGACATCGCCCTGGCGGCGCGGGGTGTGGATATCGTGGACGCCCTCATCGACGGCGACGGCATCGATCCCCAGTATAAAAGCAAGCTCAACTATGAGCGCTGCTTCGCGTTCGAGAACTTTACCCTCAAGACCAATCCCTACGAATACGAATTTTCCGATATCGACGCCAGCGACTACTCCCGCCTGAGGGGAGCGGAGGCGGACTATTTTCAGCTCTTCGACTTTTCCGCCAAATACGACCCCGTGCCCACCATGCTCACCCAGTGCCATACGAACGTTATCAACGGCTTTTTGGGGCAGACGACCTCGTTCTTTAAGGACAAGGTGAAAAAGAGCGTGATCATCCTGGCGGAAGTGCCGGGGCAAAATGAGGTCAAGTATATCCACGGCAACATCGGCAAGGGCACTTTCACCTTTTACGGAGGCCACGATCCCGAGGATTACCAGCACAAGGTTGGCGACCCGGAAACCATCCTGGAACTCCATAAGAATTCTCCCGGCTACAGGCTGATCCTGAACAACATCCTCTTTCCCGCCGCGGAGAAGAAACAGCTAAAGACCTGAGGACGCGCGATGGCAAAGTTTTATTCCAAGCTCTATCAGACCCAGCTCAAGGTTGGGCTGTTCACGGTTATCATGCTGTTAATAGCCGTGTTTGGCTATCTGTGGCTGAGCAAGCGCATTTCGATCCGTTCGCAGCAAGACCTGCAGGTGGGCTTCACCGACGTCATGGGGCTGGAAGTGGGCGACAAGGCGATGTTCCGGGGCATGGAAGTGGGGCGCATCAAGAGCATCGCGGCCCGCGGGGACGACATCCTGGTGACGGCGCGCGTCAACCGGGGGCTCGGCCTCAAAGAGGGCGCGGTCTTTTACATCTCGGACAGCAGCCTGATGGGCGGAACGGTACTCAACATCGCCCAGGGAGAGGGGCCGGGGCTGCTCGATCTGGGCAAGGCCCAACGGGGTGAAGACCCCAGCGGAGTGATGGCCCTGCTGGGCAAGGCGAACGCCACTCTGGGAGAGTTCAACGCTGTGCTATCGGAGCTGAGGCGGGAGAATGGATTGATTGCGAAGTCTTCCTCTCTGCTTGACGATGCGGGCAGCGCGGCCAGGTCAGTGGAGGAGCTTTCCCAGGATGCCAAAGCGCGGCTGGCGGCCACCCTGCAAAAGATAGATTCGCTCTCGGAGCGGATAAACCGCGTCGCCAAAGCCAACGAGGAGCAGATCAACACGGTGCTGCAACGCTCTCCCCAGGCCCTGGAAAACGTGAGCGGCACCCTGGACAGCCTCAAAACGCTTTCCGCCAACCTTTCCCAAACCGTCAAGGCGCTGAATAGCGGACAGGGCAGCGCGGGACTGCTGCTGAACGATGAAGCCCTGTATCACAAGCTGTTGCGCTCGGTGGCCAATCTCGATTCGCTGGTGCTGGATATCCGCGCCCATCCCAAGAAATATGTGAAATTCAGTCTCTTTTAAAGATGCCGATGAAATTAAGATTCGCCCTGCTTTTCCTGCTGATTTCCGCTTTGTGCCATGCTTACAACTTTGGCCAGAACAAGGTCAACACCACACCCGAGGCGTGGTCAACCCTCCAGACCATGCACTTTGATGTTTACTTTCCCCGGGGCGAGAACGACTTCGGCCGCCTGGCGGCGCTGCTCGCGGAAGAGACCTACTACAACCTGCGGGCTGACCTCAAATATCCCATCTCGTCCCGCATCCCGATCATCTTTTACCGCAGCAAGAGCCAGTTTCAGAGCACCAATATCATCTATCCCCTCCTCACGGAAGGCGTGGGAGGATTCACCGAGAGCCTGCGCAACCGGGTGGTGATCCCCTTCGACGGCAGTTACCGCAACCTGGAAGACCTGATTGCCCACGAGCTCACCCATGCCTACGCCAACGCTTTGGACAAAGGCATGATCAACTCCTATCTGTCCCTCCGGCCTGTGTCCTTTCCCTTCTGGTTTTCGGAAGGACTGCCGGAATTCCTCTCCATTGGCGGCGAAAACGACTATAACAACATGTTCATCCTGGATATGGTGGTCAACGACTACCTGGTGCCACTGGGCAGTTCGGACGGCTATTTTGCCTACCGGCTGGGGGAGAGCTTTCTGGCCTACATCGCCAAGACCTATGGCCGGGAAAAGGTGTCGGAATACTATTTCACCATCCACTCCTCACACAATATGGACGCGGCAACCAAGAAAGTCTTTGGCATCGATTTCGAGAGCCTGGAATCCCGCTGGCGCTTTCAGTTGAAACGGGACTTCTATCCCCGCGTCAACGACCATGGAGTGCCCCAGGAAGCGATGGAGCAGCGCACCCGCTCCGATAAGGATGGCTCCTACTTCAACTTCATGCCCCGCTTTTCCCCCAAGGGAGACCGCTACGTCTATTTTTCCACCGCCGGGGCGAGATACAGCGTGTGGATGGCTGGCATCCATGAAATGGACAGGGCAAAGAAGATATTCACCGGTGAGGCCACCGGCAAAGCCGAGGAATTCTATTACTTCCGCTCCAACCTGAGCTGGTTTCCAGATGGCAAACGGGTGGCTTTTTCCGCCAAGACCTCCTGGGGCGACCAGATCCACATCCTGGACGTGGACAGGGGAAAGATCGTGCAGACGGTCAAACTGCCGGAATTTGACGCGATCTATGAACTGGACGTGGCTCCCGATGGGCAGAAGCTGGTCTTTGCCGGACAGCGGGAAATGCGCTGCGACATCTATCTCCATGACCTGGAGACCAGGCAGACCAGGCAGTTGACGGATGACTATTTCAACGACGCCCAGCCCAGGTTTTCCCCCGATGGGCAGACGATCGTCTTTTCCTCGGAGCGCAGCCTCAACCCGGAATCCCAGCGCAAGGGCTTCTTTGCCAATGTGGTGGCCAATATCTACAGCCTGGATCTGGATGGAGGGGAGCCCCGGCAGTTGACTTTCAGGATCAGGGACTGTAGCTGGCCCATGTTTGACGGCAGCGGCGACAAACTGCTCTACCTCACCTATGAGGACAAGGTCAACAATCTCCACGCCCTTGATCTGCAAAGCTCCGCCCAGGCGAAGGTGACCGATGTGCTGGCGGGGGTCTTTGCGGCGGATATCTCCCCTGATAACCGCTATTTGCTGGTTTCCAACTATTTCGACAAGGCGTGGAACATCTACTTTGCCCACGATCCCCTGAAAAACCTGGCCTGGAGCGACAGCACCGCGCAACAGCTTTCCGTCCCCTCTCCCGACCTCATGGCAGGGGTGGATTTGGGGCAACTGGACTACTTTGGCAAGCGCAAACCCGCTCCTCTGCCCAGGATCAACCCCGCCCGCCAGTATGACGAACGCTTCCCCCTCAGCGGGGAATACCGCCCCTTTGAACTTACCCGCGAGGATTCCCTGTTTCTCACCCGGGATTACAGCTATGACGACCGCCCCACCAGCAAAGACAATCCTCCCACAATAGGCGGATACAAGCCCCGCTTCTCTTTGGACAGCATCTGGGGTGGCCTGGCCTATTCCTCCGCCGTGGGAACAATCGGCTATGTGGAGCTTGGCCTCAGCGACATCATGGGGAACCACGGCATCGGCGCGAACGTCGGCGTGGCGGGCAAGCTGGAGGAGTCGAACCTGCTGCTCACCTATATGTATTTGAAGCACAGGATGGACTACGGGGTCGGAATCTACAACCTCGTGGACGACGCCTACTATCTGGACGAGAATTACCTCCCCAACAATTTGTTGCGCTACCGGGAACGCAAGAGCGGCCTCTACATGCTGCTGCGCTATCCCTTCACGCGCTTCACCCGGCTGGAGTTTGACCACATGCTCTATCAGCGCGGGCAATACCTGTCCTGGGCGCCCTATGTGGAGGGCTACGAGCTGAGCGAGGAGGTGAGCCTCAGCCAGGATCTTGTTTACACTCCCGGTCTTTCGCTGGTGCACGACAACGCCCTCTATGGCTCCACCGGGCCGCTTGTGGGTTGGAGGAGCCTGTATAACGTGAGCGCCACCCTCGCCGACGGAAGGGTGGAATACTTCACCAACTACATCGATCTGCGCAGCTACACCCTGTTCAGCCGGCGCTATGCCATCGCTTTGCGCGCTATTGCCGGAGTGAGTACGGGAAAGGAGCCCCAGCGCTTCAACCTCAGCGGCTACTATGGGGTGCGGGCTTACCGGGATAACCTCAGCGGCTACAAAAAGGCCCTGCTGAGCGCCGAACTTCGCTTTCCCTTTTTTGAATACATCAACCTCGCCTTCCCGATCCCGCTCAACATCCCCAACATCCGCGGCAGCCTCTTTGCCGACCTGGGCACGGTGTTCGACAATTTCTCAGACTTCAACGCCACCACGGAGGACGGCAGGCTGGATGACCTCAAACTGGGCTATGGCTTCGGGCCGCGACTCAACCTGGGCTATGTGGTTTTGCGCTTCGACATCGCCTGGCAGACCGATCTTTCCAAAACCTCAAAGCCCACCTATTACCTGAGCTTAAGTGAAGATTTTTAAATAAGTTAAGATATAAACGAGGAGAAACGATGAAAATCGACTTGTTACGCAAGCTTACCGAACACATGGAAAGCGTGATCGTGATGATAGACGAAAAAGGCGACCTGGACAGTGTCGAATACCTGCCGGAGAATATCAGACAGGCGATCCAGCTCTATCTTAAACAAAACGAATTCAAATTTGAGTTCAACAGAATCCGCAGCTTTCCCATCGTGCTGCCCAAGCACTGCAACAACGTGGTGCTCTGCGGAGTGGGCAACGCCAAGGAGTTGAACGGCGCGAAACTGAGAACCCTGTTTGCCAACGCCCTGCGCGCGGTGATGAAGCTGAATGGCAGGGAAGTGTATCTCTTCCCCGCCTTTGCCAATCCCCTGGGAGATGTGCAGTTTGGCCACATTCTGGCGGAATCCGCCCTGCTGGCCGAGTATAAATTCAACAAATACCAGGCGGACGCCGAAACCTGCGGCCTGGAAGCGGTGCATCTGGTGATGGAGCTCAAGACCACCCGCCACATCAACCGCGGCATCCTTGAAGGCCGCATCTTTGCCGACGCCACCAATCTGGCCCGCGATCTGGTGAACGAACCTGCCAACGTGGTCAATCCCGATACACTGGCGGAGACAGCCCGCAAGCTGGCTCTGAAACACGGTTTTTCCATCGATGTCTTTGGCCCGGACAAGCTGAGACGCATCAAGATGGACGCCTTCCTTGCCGTAGCCAGGGGTTCCGCCGCCGAACCGCGCCTGATCCTGATGTCCTACCACGGCAATCCCGATTCCCGCAGCAAAAGCATCGGCCTGATCGGCAAAGGGCTCACCTACGACAGCGGTGGATACTGCCTCAAAAGCCCCCAGGGCATGGTGAACATGAAAACAGACATGGCGGGAGCCGCGGCCGTGCTGGGCACCTTTGTGGCCATTTCCACCCTCAAGCTGAAGGTAAACGTCTTTGGCGTGATCGCCGCCTGTGAAAACATGGTCTCCGGCCACGCCTACCACGCCGGAGACGTGATCCGCAGCATGGCTGGCAAGACCATCGAGGTCAACAACACCGACGCCGAAGGCCGCCTGACCCTGGTGGACGCCATCCATTACGCGGTCAGCAAGGAACGCGTCTCCAAGGTCATCGACATCGCCACCCTCACCGGAGCCGCCGTGGGAGCTTTGGGCAATCAGATTTCGATGGTGATGAGCAACAACGACGCCTTGCTGAACAAGGCGAAACACGCGGCCGACTTCACCGGAGAACTGATCTGGCAACTGCCCTCCCATGAAGAATATCTGGATCTGATCAAAAGCGACATCGCCGACCTCAAAAACAGCGGCGGGCCTCTGGCTGGAGCGATCACTGCCGGTCTGTTCATCCGCGAGTTTGTGGACAAGAAACCCTGGCTGCACATCGATATCGCCGGAACCGCGCACAAGGACAGGGAAAGCGGCATCAACACCTACGGGGCCACCGGGGTGGGAGTGCGTTTGCTGACCCAACTGCTGCGTGAACTGGAGTAAGCCCATGCGCAGAATCTTGCCGCTACTGTTGGGATCGCTGGCGCTACTGGCTCTCCTGGCCTGTTCCGGCTCGCCCCGGAACGAGCGGGAGACCGTGGTGGTCTCGATCTATCCCTATGAATTACTGGTGAGGCAACTGACCGGCGACAGCCTGAACGTGGTCACCCTCATTCCGCCCAACAGCTCGCCCCATACCTTCAGCCCCAAGCCCGCCGGGCTGCGTGCCTTGAACGGGGCGGCCCTCGCAGTATCCAACGGCTTTGGCCTGGAAACCAATCTGGGGCAGGCTTTTGACGCCTTGGGCGACAGGCATGTGAAGATCGAGGATCAGCTCCGGCGGCAGCACGTCATTCCCGCCGATGATACCAATCCGCATATCTGGCTCTCGCCCCGGCTGCTGACCCACATCACCCTGATCCTCTCCGATCAGTTGCAGACGCGTTTTCCCCACCTGAAAACCACCATCAGCGAAAACACGGGACGCCTGATCTCCGACCTCGCCGCCCTGCATCAGCGCATGCAGAGCGAACGGAGCACTTTCACCCGCACTCCGGTGGTCACCTGGCACGACAGCTTCCACTATCTGCTCAAGGATTACGACATCGAGGATCTGGGCACCGTGCAAAGCTCCCCTGGCAAGGAACCCACTCCCCGGGAGCTGGCTCGCATCGGCTCGCTGGTCAAGAGCCACAATCTCAAAGCCGTTTACACCGAAGTCCAGATGAGCGACAAAGCGGCGCGCGCCCTGGCCAGTGAGTTCGACCTCTCCATCGTGCAACTGGATCCGCTGGGGCACAGCTTCAAACCCAAGAGCATCATGGACGTTATCCTCAACAACTGGGAGGGGTTAAAGCTGGGTTGGGAATGATGTTTCCGCCTTTTTCCGCCTGCCTTCCCATTCGGCCCTACTTCGCGTCCTTAACCCCGGGAGGAGACATCCTTAGGTATTCCTTATAAATTATAAGGTTGACCTAAGGTTGTCCCAAGCAAAAGGTAAGGATTGATATGAGGGGGATATGATGATCGAGGTGCGGGGGCTCAGCCATCGCTTCGGCAACAGCCTGATTCTGGAAGACATAGACTTACAGATCACGCGGGGGGAGTTTGTGGCCATAATCGGCCCCAACGGGGCGGGAAAGTCCACCCTGATCAGGCTGATCCTGGGTTTGCTGCCCGTGCAGAGCGGCACCATCCACATCGATGGTGAGGCGCATCTGGACTGGCTGCGGCACAACCCGATGGGCTATCTGCCTCAAAGGGAAGAGTTTGACCGCGGTTTTCCGGCTTCCGCGCTGGACATCGTGCTGATGGGATTGGCGGCGGAACTGCCCTTGGGAGGCAGATTCACAAAATCCCAGCGGGAGCGCGCCCTGGCAGCCCTGGAAACCACCAGCACGGCGGAGCTGGCGTCCAAACGCCTGGGAAGCCTTTCCGGGGGGCAGTTGCAGAGGGTGCTGCTGGCGCGGGCGCTGGTCTCGCGCAGCAACTATCTGATCCTGGACGAGCCTGAAGCCTCGGTTGACCGTCCCGGGGTGCAGAGCTTCTTCGCTTTGCTGCACGATCTGAACAAGGCAGGCAAGACCATCATCACCATCTCCCACGACCTGCACACGCTTTCCGAACACTGCAGCTCGCTGATCTGCCTCAACCGAAAACTGCACTGCCACAGCAAGACCGAACTGGTGAACGCCGAGATCATCCGCAAAACCTTCGGCGAAGCGGTGAAACTGATCGACAAGGACTACTGATGCTGGAATATTCCTTTCTGATCCGCGCTCTGGCGGCTGCCTCGCTCTCCTCGCTCTCGCTGGCGCTTTTTTCGCCCTTTGTGACCCTGCGGCGGATTTCCTACATGGGCGAAGCGCTTTCCCACATCGCCTTTGCGGGCATCGCGCTGGCGATTCTGGCAGGCTGGAATATGCAGTTCACCGCCATGCTGGTTGTGGTGGGGGTGAGCCTGGCAATCAGTTGGCTCTCGCGCCGCCAGAGGCTGGAGGAGGCCAACGCCATCACCATCTTCCTGAGCGTTTCCATGGCCATCGGCATCATCCTGATCTCGCTCAACAAGGGCTACACCTTCGATCTGGCCAGTTATCTGTTTGGCAACGTGCTGCTTGCCAATTCCACCGATCTGTGGCTGCTGGGCGCGGCGGCCGTGCTGAACCTGATCTTTATCCTGGGATTCTACAAAGAACTCTTTTACTATTCCTACAATCCAGAACTGGCAAGGTTTTACCGCCTGCATGCCGGCTTGGTCAACCGCCTGTTCATGATCCTGCTGGCGGTGAACATCGTGATCAACGTGCGGGCGGCGGGCATCATCCTGGTGAGCGCCCAACTGATCCTGCCCGCGGCGGCGGCGTTCAATCTGGTTGACCGTTTGGACAGGGCCCTGGTTTTCTGCGTTGTCTTTTCGCTGCTGGCTTCCTTTGGCGGCTTCGCCCTTTCCTGGTGGCTGAACCTGCCCACGGGGGCGAGCGTTGTGGTGCTGGAGTTTGTCATGTTTTTGCTGAGCCTGCTTCCCAGGGCTTTCCGGAGGGATAGATGCTGAGCGATCCGCGCCTCTGGACAGTCGTCGCCCACGCTCTCATCTGGCAGGTTGCCGAGCCCAAAATGCAGGCCTGGGGGGAAAGGGCGGTCACATTGCTGACTGGCAGGCCCCTGAACCAGACTCGCAGATTCGATGAGCGGGGCATTCCCATCCAGCTTTACCGGGATCTGGGCTTGCAATACAATCCCCTCTTCGTGGCGGCACAGGCCAATCGCGACTACCAGCGCAGGAAGGATCCCGCCAGGCGCGCAAGCTTTCTGAAGCTCACCGATTGGCTGCTGGAACACTCCGAGGTGGAAGAGGGCAGGCTGTGGCTTCCCTATCGCTTCGACCTGCCCAGGCTGGGGCTGCGCGCGCCCTGGTGCAGCGCCCTGGCCCAGGCCAGAAGCATGCTTGCCTTTGCCCGGCGCTATGAACTGACCGCCCAGGACGACTGGCTGCAAAACAGCGTCATGGCGATGCGCACCCTCGCGCCCGGAAGCAGCCTGACGAGGCGCTTGCCGGATGGCTCCCTCTGGTTTCAGGAGTATCCCGGCGAGGGGCAACCCTTTGTGCTCAACGGGATGTTGGCGATCCTGCTTTGCCTTTGGGACACATACAAAATCACCGGGCAGGAAGAGGCTCACAGGCTTTTTGAAGCGGGATACGCGGGCTTGCTGGCCAGGCTGGGTGAGTTCGATTACCGGGGTTTCAGCTACTACGACCTGAATGGCGGCATTGCCAGCCGGAATTACCATCAGAAGCATATTTCCTATCTCAGGAAGCTGAACCGTATCAAACCCCATCCGGAGCTGAAAAAATACACCGTCCGCTGGCAGGCCCACGATCTGCTGCCGGTGGGTTTGCAGCTTTTTTACAATCCGCGCCCCAAGCGGATAGCCGCCTTCCTGCTTTCCCTGGCGGGATGCGTGGGAATCGGGTGGCTGCTTACTTTGCTATTCCCACGAGGAACTTGACCATAAAGTCCGGCGCATAGCTGGTCTTGGCTTGCCTCAAACCCTCGAGGCCGATGTCCTGCTCGCGGTTTATCCATTTGTAGCGGGATTGCAGATAGCGGGCGGTTTCCCAATAGATTAGCTGGGCGCTGCCCTTTTTGTCGGGATCAAACTTCTCGAAGTGTACCGTCACCATGTCCTGCGTCTGCGGGCTGAAGATGGAATAGGCGGCGATCCTTTGGTCCAGGCAGACGATTATTCCCTCCACGGGCAGTTCGTCCCACATCTCAAGGGTGTTTTGGATGGCTTTCATCTCGGTGTCCAGATAGCTGCCTTCAACGTGCCTCTCGCGGCGCCATTTTTCGGTGAAGCGCTCGATCACCTCGTGTTTTTCCTTGCTTATCGGCAGCACATGATAGTTCGGATAGGCACGCCGGAACTGGGAGATCAGGTTTTTCTTCTTGGTCAGCTTTTTGCCTCTCAGGTTCACCATTTTCTCCGTCGCATAGACGTAGTCATACCAGTCCCTGTCGTCGCTGATCTCAAAGTGCCTGTCCAGGCCCGGGCAGCTTTCCTGCCAGTTCTCCGGGATGATCAGCAGTTTCGCCTCCGGAGCGTCCTCGCGGTAGAGGTCAAAAAGTTCCCTCGTCTTGTCCGCGCCCAAGCCCGGTCCCACCGGGTAGAGCAGATAGGAGTATTGCGGATTGACCAGTACCAGATGGCCTTCCCAGAGCGTGTATTGGTTGTTGTAGATTTTGCCCCAGCTTAGGAGGTTGCAGATGTTGTAGTCGCAGGACTGGCGCGGATAGCGGCTGAGGAACTCGCGCAGGAGGGGAATCTGGGCAGTGGTAAGAGGCTCGAGCTTTAGCATACTGTGTCGCGCGCTTAGTCCTGCTTCAACAGGAACGGCGTGTATCCCTCCATCCGGGCAAAGCCCAGCCCTTCGTAAAACCTGTCGTAGCCCGGTTCGCTGATCAGGCCTATCCACTGCATTCCGTCCCCGCGCAGGCGTTCGAGCAGTTTGCGCACGATGGCCTTGCCGATGCCCCGGCCGCGGTAGTCGCTGTGTACCGTCACGTCCTGGATGTAGGCGTCGCTCACCCTGTCGCTGATTGCCCTGCCCATGCCGATGATCCTGGAGCCGTGGGCGGCGATCGCGAAGCAGTGGGAGTTCGCGATTATCTTTTCCACCGTCCTCAGATACTCCGGATTGTCATCGGTTTGCCACCATCCCGCGTGGCGATACAAGGCCAGGATCGCCTCCGGGTCTGCTTGGGTGACTATTGAAAGTTCTATGTCTGTCATGCTTCCGCTCCATTCTGTAACTGATTGTGTCAGGTTCCGCTGGGGAAAAATCCTGTACGAGCAATTGCATTTATAAATAAATGTCCATTTCTGTCAAGTATCTTGCCGTGCGGGGAATCGGATTTTTCTTGACAGATTGCCTTGAAAACATGATAGATAACCAATCCGTTCATTCAAGGAGCCAAAATGCCAAGATTAGTCATTTTCAGCTTACTGGCAGCCCTGTTTTTGGCAGGCTGCAACACTGTTTCCACGCTTCCCGACCAGACGGGCGAGCTGCCGATCCGCATGGACCTCAGCCCGGCGGCACAGCTCAATTTCAACGTCTCGAGGGTGGCAGTCACTGTCGTCAAAGGGACTTACAGCCAGAGCATGGACCTCGCCATCAGCGGCAATATGGCTGAGGGGACTTTGCAGGACTTGGAGCCGGGCGTTTACGCCATCGATGTACAGGTCTTTGACGGCCTCACCCTGATCGCCACCGGCCAGGGCAGCGGACTGGTCTCACCCTCTCAGACCACCACGGTGCACATCACCCTGCAGTTTGTTCCCGGAGGCCTGGAAGTGGTTGTGGGGTGGGGGCTTCCCTATGAAGACAGCCGCCGCGTCCTCCTGGTGGGAAACAGCCACACCTACTTCAACGATGGGGTGGATACTCACTTGCAAGCCCTGATCGACATGGCGCATCCCGAATGGAATGTGGTGGTGGATGCCAGAACCAGTGGCGGATACACCCTGGAAAACCATTATCACGATCAGAACACCCTCAGCACCATCGCCACGGGAGATTGGGACCTGGTGATCCTCCAGGAACAGAGCAGCCGCCCCATGCTGAATCCGGAACTCTTTTACAGCTATGCCGATTCGCTGAACACCCTGATCCACCAGGCGGGCGCCCTCACCGGTTTCTACATGACCTGGGCCTGGCGCAACAACCCGGAAATGTATGTGCCGATCAGAGACGCCTACCGCTACATCGGAGCCTGGCTGGATGCCCCCGTGGTGCCGGCAGGAGTGGCGTGGCACAACGCCGATTCCATCCCCGGCATGCCAAATCTCTATGAAGCGGACAACTACCACCCCAGCATCTATGGCACCTACTTGGTAGCCTGCCTGATGCTGGCCCGCATCTGGAACGTCAACCCTGTGGGCAACAGGTATTTCCCCCCACAGATCGACGCCGCCACGGCTAACCTCCTCCAGCAGCTTGCCTGGGACACCATCCAAAACGAATACCGGGGCCTGGATTTGCACTCCAGACGGTGGGAGCAGCTTCTCGCGACAGCGGCATAAGATGGCGGCTCGCAGCCCTGGCGCAAAAAACGGAGACTACGCCTGTAGCCTCCGTTTGCCCGGAACGAGGTATATCTAATCTAAGAACAGCCTGCAAATCTTTTCCCGGTACTGTTCTGGCTGGATTTTATTTTTTGCCAGCCACTCCTTAGCCTTATCCAGCATGGTTTGATATTCCTCACTCGAAATCATGGCGAAGTATTCCAGGTAATAGACCACAACCAGGGTGATGCCGATCCTTTTGGCGACTGCCGGTTTGAACTTGCCTGTCAGAGCGAGCCGATCGGCGACGTCTTTGGATTTTATTTTCTTGTTTCCCAATACCAGGTGCAGTAATTGGGATTTATCCCAGTAGCCGTTTGCCGTTTGCGTAAGCACCAGCCTGCTAAGGATAGGATCATCTTCTTTAGAACTGAGAGAGTTCTGGTTATCCAATAGCGTGTTATAAAACATGACTGATTCTGTGGGGGGATAGGCGCACGCACATATCCGTTCCGCATGATATGCCAAAGTGGCCACCACAGGCACCCGGCGCAGTTCGATGCCTCCCTTGAGGGATTCGTTACGGCGGGGATCGCTCACCACAAAGCTGGTAAACTCACTCAGGATCTGGTATTTGACGGCGATTTCCGTGGCTATGTCACGGCTGGATCTCATTCTTTGCCGCGAACCGGAGGGTGTCCGGCCCGGGTTCTGAAGCCGGTGTTTGGCGTAGAGCTGCGGCAAGCCGCCGTGGGACTGGGGACAGGGCTGCAACTCCCCGCTTTCCAGAGAGAGGGTAGTGCCATCCGCCAGGCTTGCCACCAGGCTTACTTTGCCTTCCGGCTGCCTATCCAGATGCTCCATAAAATACAGCGGTTCGTTGGGGATCAGGCAAATGCACTGGCTGTCCAGTTGTCGGCTCTGTCCGCCCCAATTCAGGCAGAGGCTGGTGACGACGGGATTGTCCATGCGTGCCAGATGCCTGCCGATGACGGGCTCCAGCCTTTCGCCGGGATAGGCGAACTCACTTTCGCCGCCGGTAAGCCGGGGCAGGGACTTTATCAGTTCCTCGTCGGCGTTGCGTCCCAGCCCGATGGTGAAGATGCGGGGACGGTTGGGGGCTTTGCGCACGTAATCCTGTATCTGGCTGTTGTTTCCCACTTCTCCGTCGGTGAGCAGGATGATGTTCTTGGTGTCTTCCGGGTCGGTTTCCAAGGCGTGTTTGAGGGGACTGAGAATCTCGGTGCCGCCCAGATCGGCGTCCAAAGCCTGCACCCAGGCGCGGGCTTTGTCCAGGCTACTGTCATCGTAGCTGTTCAAGCTTGTGAAAAGGGAGTGGAAGTCACTGCCAAAGGCGATGATGTTGAAGCGGTCGCCCTCACGCAGAGAGGCTAAAAGCAGCAACAGAGCGCTTTTGGCGGATTCGATGCTGCTGCCTCTCATGGAGCCGGAACAGTCGATGATAAAGATGATGTTCTTGGGCTGGCGGGCTTTTTCGGGCAGCTTCGGCATGAACTCCGCGTAGCCGATCCAGCCTTCCTGAAACGGGTCAGGGCAGAAATAGGCCAGCTTTCCGCTGACTTGGACGGGCTCGATATTGAGCACCAGATCGCGGTCCATCTGCACTTCCCCGCTGGAAAAGCTAATTCTGACACTATCTTCCCCCATTTCGACCCTGATCGGATGAGAGGGCGAATCCACCGATTTCACCCCGCCCTGCATGCTGATCTCCGCTTCCAGGCTGAGCCCGTAAGGGAGCTTGTTGAGCGCGCGGGGCGGATAGAGGCGGTCCAGATCGGCAGGATCCATCTTACGCGCGACATCCAGGGGAGTATATACTTCCGCGATCACGGAAGGCAGGCTGAAGCGATAGCTGCCATCCCGGCTCCTGAGAAGCTGAACGTAAGTGATGCTCACCACCACATCCTGCCCGGGAGCCAGATTGCCCACGCTGCAGGTGAAGTGGTTGGGCGTGTCCTGATCCAGGAGATAAGCGCTGTGGTTGTTTGCCAGCGCTTGATCGTAAGCGTCGAAGGCGGTGTCCCGTTCCATTACCCGGGCTACCAGTTCCCGCTCCGCGTCCGTGATCTTGAATCCGCAGACAGTGGCGTCCATTGGCAGGGGAAAGCTATACACAGCCTCGATGGGGATGTTTTCGGTGTTCACGTAGTGTTGTTCGATGGTTGTCTGGCAGGCGTTGTTGACCACTTTGATCCTGGCGGCGACGCCGCGCAGGGCTATTTGGGCTTCACCTTTGCCGGTTGAGCCAATCAGACCGCAGAATTGTTTTTCCTCCATGGTTTACTCCTTATCTGAATCGTTCAAGATTTTCTCCAAAGCCGCGATTTCCCCCGTGTCGGGAATCTTGTGCCCCCAGGGCAGTTCCAACACCGCGCCGCTCTTCAGTGGAATGCGCAGCACGCGCTCCAGAGGCGGCATAGACGCGCTTGCCTGGGACGGATGTTCAGCTTTTTCGGCCATGCCGGCCCGGTGCGCCAAAATGCTCTGCAGATGCTGCTCCGTGTAATAGCTGCCCCGTCCGCCGCCGCAAGGTGGATCGATGATCTTGCGCTGCACATAGTAGCGCACCGCCCGGCGGGAAACCCCTGCCGCGGAGGCCAATTCGGCGATGGAGTATCTTGTCTTGTTCTTCATGGTTCAATTCGACACTATACAGGGTTAGTGTCAAGTTCTTCTTTCGTTTTTCAAAGTCCTTTATTCATATTACAAATAATATAACTAAGGCGGCCCGTAAAGCAAGGAATAAATGCGACATTTATGTGATATTTTGGCGGGATTGCTGTCTCGTTCCGGGCAGCGACCCGGGTTCCAGTGTCCAGGGGTGGCAAAGTCCGTTTGCCACAGAGACCGGAGGTCTCTCCCAAACAGGCAACTCCGTTGCCTCTGCCGGACAGACTTCGGCAGCCCCCGAAACAAACCCCCAACAGACTACTCATCACGTCACCACGTCACCACGTCACCACGTCACCACGGTAAACATACCTTGTCATTCACGGATAATAATCACAATTATCCGCAATATCCTTCATGCCGCCCGCCCTTGCTACTACAGCGTTTGGCGCCATCATCCTTAGGTCATCCCTCACCGGGTTAAGGATGACTGCCGGAAGACCCACGCCGGAGAGGGGGATGCAAATGAGGGCGCTCCCTCCATCCCGCGCGTTTTTCCCCTCCCCATAATATATAGGTGCTATGAAAAGAACGTGGAAAGGTGAAATGGTGAGAACCAGTTGTAGTAATGCAAGCGAGATAGTATGAGTCAGTACTGGGAAGGGAGTTGGATAGAGAAGAGTCTGTTGGATTCAATGCAAATGCCCGGTTTTCAGGCCGGGCATTTACTTAGTGGTCAGGATGGATGGAGTAAATTATTTGATCATCACCACTTTCTGGGTGAAGCTGGTCTTACCTGCGATCATGCGCACCATATACATACCGGTGCCGCAGTCGCGTCCTTGCATATCCTTGCCGTCCCACACGTAGTCTTTGTAGTTGCCGGGGTTTTTGACGCCCAGGTCATCGCTATACACGATCTGCCCGCGGGCGTTGTAGATCTGGATGCTCACCGGGGTGGGGCCGGCGTCCTTGCCTATGCTGAAGGGGATGCAGGCAAAGGGATTGAAGGGGTTGGGATAGATCTTGTTGAGAGCGGTCTGCAGGGGAATGGTCGCCGGCGTCGTGGAAGTGGACGAAAACGCGATCGACACAGGGCCGTGGAAGCTACTGGTAGCAGTTTCGCGGGCTTCCAGCCAATAATAATAGACGCCGTCTTCATAGACCTCGGAGTCGGTGAATTCATAGGTCTGCATGCTGGAAGTATTGGTGGCGGGGATCAGCGGGCTCACCATCTGGGCGCTGTTCAGATCGTCAGAAGTGCCGCGCAGGATGTAATAGCCGGTCATGTTGGTCTCGGACTGGGTGACCCAGGTGAGCTTGACATAAGATTCCGCGGACAGCGAAGCCGTGAAAGAGGAGAGCTCCACCGGCGTGGGAATTTGGTAATAGAGGCATTCGCTCA
>Ga0302247_1000117_pt1 | contig 87474 bp, 103 predicted proteins | sample AAG_UR_Ile_MG_FD_193529 | JGI IMG/M metagenome (GOLD analysis project Ga0302247, IMG submission 193529) | Enriched activated sludge microbial communities from anaerobic digester in WTTP, New Holstein, Wisconsin, United States - AAG_UR_Ile | ecosystem: Engineered > Bioreactor > Anaerobic >...
GATACCACAGCCCCGGTAACCGCCGCGGTAACCGCAAAAAAAATCACCGGGAGCCATCCATTTGTGAACGTGTTGAAAGAGACCATGTCTCCACTGATGGAGAAGAAGAAATAACCAAGAGTCCAGACGGTTATAACGAGGTAATAGGCGAGAACGAGAAAAACAACCCCACAAAGCAGCCACCCGATAATGCGGAATTGCGGCCGCACTGCACGGAATGAACTGACAACAGTACCCCGGAAATACCGGCCCATGGAAAACTCGAGGATCATGAGAGGGAGAGTGCAGAAAAATACGGCGATCAGGTATGGGACGAGGTACGCCCCTCCCCCATTCTGGCCAAGGACCGATGAGAAACGCCAGATGTTTCCGATCCCCACCGCAGAACCGATTGCCGCGAGGATGAATCCCGTCCTTGATGACCATTGTTCCATGCTACTACTTCCTTTTTTTAATCCGATGATATAGGTGTTGATCCGGAAGAAAACCCGGGATTCCTGCCGGGTTTATAATAAAAACCGATTGGGAGAACGGCTGAAGCGTCACCCACATCCTTGTTTTGGAGCGGAGATGTCCTTCCTGCTCCGGTGGAATGTGGGATCCGGTAAGAGATCCCGTTCATGGAGAGAATCTGAAAAGCAGGATTAATGAACACCTGATCTCAATCTTATGTGATATATCGATTTTTACCGATGAAGGAGATGCAAGGGATCAGTCCATGATAACAGGGTACCTGCATGACATCATCATCATCTTTGCCTTTGCAATCATCATCGTCGCCATAGGGAACCGGTTCAGGGTTCCCGGGATTGTCGGCTTCATCCTGACCGGTATGCTTATCGGTCCTTATGGGCTTGGATTCATCAAGGGAACCGGATTCATCGATGTTTTCGCAGAAATAGGTATAATATTCCTCCTCTTTACCATCGGGATGCAGTTCTCGTTTCGGACCCTTTATGAAATGCGGAAAATTGTCCTGATTGGCGGGAGCCTGCAGGTACTGCTCACGATCATAGCCACGATGGCGATCTCTTACCTCTTTGGTATGACAACCGCCCATGCTCTCTTCTTCGGATTCCTTGTCTGCCACAGCAGCACGGCGATCGCCCTGAAACTCTACCAGGACAGGGGGGAGATCGAAAGCCCCCATGCCCGCGTCACGCTCGGGATCTCAATTTTCCAGGACATCATCACCATCCCCATGCTGATCGCCCTCCCAATCCTTGCCGGGAAGACCACAGATATTGCCGGGGCCCTACTGAACCTCGGAATTACCCTGGTCATACTTTTTGCAGCAGTCCTTGCGATTTCGGTATATGCAATACCGAGGTTCATGAACCGGATCACCGGAATCAGGAGCCCTGAAGTCTTCCTCTTAAGCATCCTCCTTATCTGCTTTGTAATCACATACATCACGGCCAGCCTCGGGCTTTCGCTTGCTATCGGTGCGTTCCTTGCCGGCCTCACGCTCTCCGAATCCGATTTCTTTCACCAGGCTTTCGCAAGCATCATTCCCTTCCGCGATATCTTTACCAGTTTTTTCTTCATCTCAATCGGCATGCTTCTCAATATCGGGTTCGTGATAAAGGAGCCCGCGTTGATCGTGTTTCTCGTCCTGGGAACAATAATCATGAAGGCGGTCATTGCAGGAGGCTCGACGCTGCTTATCGGCCAGTCGCTACGGACATCGGTCCTTGCCGGACTGGCGCTGTCAAACATCGGTGAATTTGCGTTTGTCCTGTCTATCCCGGGGAAGGGACTGGGTTTATTCACCCCGGCAAGCGAGCAGGTCTTCCTTGCAGTGACCCTCATCACCATGTCGCTTGCTCCCCTTGCCGTCGTTTCCGGGCCGAAAACTGCCGATTTCTTCTGCCGCCTGCCTTTTGGAGGCAGGCTCAAAGCCGGGTGTGAAACGGACAGTTCCCAGATCATTTCACCGATGAAAGATCATGTGGTCATTATCGGGTATGGCCTCAACGGGAGGAACCTTGCAAAGGCAGCGCGGGTTGGCCAGATCCCTTACGTGGTCATCGACATGAATCCGGCTACGGTGTCAAGCGAACGCAAAGCCGGCGAGAATATCTTTTTTGGCGATGCGACGAATTCCACGATCCTCACGCACGCGGATATCGGGCAGGCCAGGATCCTGGTGATCATGATTAATGATCCGGTTTCAACCCGGGCTATTACCTCTCTTGCCCGCCAGATGAACCCCGACCTTTACATCATCGCCCGAACCCGGTTCCTGACGGAGGTCGGACATCTAAGACATCTTGGAGCCGATGAGGTCATTCCGGAAGAGTTTGAAACTTCGGTGGAGATATTTACCCGGGTGCTTCGGAAGTACCTGACACCTGAGGCAACCATCGACCGCTATGTCAGGGAAGTGCGGTCGGATTCCTACGAGATGCTCCGCAGCCCGTCAGACTTATCGGCGAACTTTTCCGATCTCAGGATAAATTTCCCGGACCTGATGATGCGCACTTTCACGGTAGAGCCGGGATCGCCTGTGTGTGGGAGAACCCTCGCGGATTTGGATATCAGGAAACAGTACGCAGTTTCCATCCTCGCCATAAAGCGACAACATATGGTGACAGAGAACCCGTCCGGGGATATGGATCTTCAGCCCGGAGACGAAGCAGTTTTGATCGGAACCCCCGAAAAGATCCGGAAACTGGCAGACCTTTTCCAGGCCCCGGCACAGCCAGAAGGCTCCCCGCACCGGTTATAAACTGCCCGGGCTCCGGACCCGCCAGACCGGACCGTTGTCTGGCTATGTAACGGCTGATCTCCACCGCCACAATCAGTTCAGGCAGAAAAGCTGTTATGAAACGATGAAAATCAGCCATCACTACAATGGACGGGCAAATTGCGGAGCTGGTGAGAAAGACCAGTCACAGGACAGCGGCAGCCCGGGTCGTCGATTGTGCAGAGCGTGTCCTTCCCATCTTCGAGGAAAGTCACCCAGGCGATACCCGCTCACGAAAGGCCATCTTATGATGCCTGGAGCAGCGTGTTCCGGATGGCCGACATCCGGAAAACTCCCCTCGCCGCTTATACCCCGGCCCGGGACGTTATCGAAGAGGATGCCGCCCGTTCGGCTGCCTGTACAGCAGGTCATGCCATGCAACAGCCCATGTCCTCACCCACGCCATCGCTCCAGCAACATATGCGGCCGCAGATGCACCGGGCCGCTGCCGTCCCAGCTTATGGCGCTACGTCACGATGCAGGAACGGAACTGGTAGTACCAGCACCTGATCCAGGTTAAACCTGATCAGGTTAAAATAACAGCGGGACTCCTGACTCTCTCCATTCCCGGTGGTTACTCATCGGGCACTGTATCGATCTCTTTTGCATAGGGTTTAATATCGATGACCGGAGTGCCGTCAATGGCATCCAGCCCCCGGACCCGGAGGATACCATCTTTTACCCCTATTAGATCGACAAGGGAGAGTGCGACAGGGTTTGGCCGGTCGGGCGACCGGGTGGCAAAGACCCCGTGCTCTACTGGGTTGTGCGGCGGAAATACCCGGAGGGATCTCCGGTCGGCACTATCGAACCAGCAGAGAACAAAGAGGTGTTTTCTCTCTCCTATCCGAAAGAGTCCCGGTTGATAAGGTGGATCGATGACAATTTCCGAGACAATATCGGACAACCTCCCCTGGCGGGGGGCATCACCCCTCTGCCGGTAGGTTGACCTGACATGACCGATCGGGTGGAGCTCAATGCTCATGACCGGGACGGCCTCCTTTCCCCGAGAGCATTTCCGAACAGGGGATGCATACCCGCAGGCCATCGACCATGCTGGTCCTGGCATCGGCTACCGGTTCACCGCAGCTGGCACAGGTTATGGTGGTAAAGATACTGGCCATCTTTGGGGTCTCCAGGCGGACTTCCCGGATATCCAGGATATCTTTCTCTGGTGCAGCCAGGATCCGGGCAGCAGCACCCTCCATCAGGGAGCGATACTCTGCCGGTTCACCAGCCGTTGCCTTGCCTGAAAAAACCCTTTTCCGGAGATTGTCCATCATCGCTGCCCGGTCCGGACTGTCTGCTCTCCTCACCAGGATCCGGATCCCCCGGCCACTGTCCCGGGAGATGAACGTGAATGCGTGCTTGCCATAGTCCCTGATAGCCAGGTTGCCTTTCCCGGCTGTGCACCCGGTCACCATCTGGATGGCATCAACTCCGCAGGCATCGGTCTCGGCGATACAGACGAGTTCTTCATCGTACGGCCGCTTCACACCGAGCGTTCTCATCGCGGTGGTTGCCACCCGGTATCCCGTGGCCAGGCCCGGGCAGGTATGGCCGTGGAACCGGACACACGCCTCAAATGACGGGTATTTATCCTGGTAACCGGGTTCTTCATCGGTTGTTTTACGCATACCTTTACCACTGTACGGTGATGGCTGATCAATCCTTCAATGCTTCACTGGCCGGTTCGCTGGGAACCACGCATCGCACGCCGCCCAGTTCCCCGATGATGACCGGGAGGCCATATACGTCTTCGATTACCCCGGGGGTAACCACATCGTGGCCTCCGTGCACATGCACCCTCCCCCCTTTCAGGAAGATGAACCGGTCGGCGAACCTGAGCGCCTGGTTGAGATCGTGCATGGTCATGATCGCTGCAATATGGTGCTCCCGGACGATATGGGTGATGGTTGAGAGGATGCTGACCTGGTTCTTGAGGTCGAGGTTGCTCGTCGGTTCGTCGAGGAGGAGGATTTTGGGCTCCTGGACAAGCGAGCGTGCGATGGCGACCTTCTGGAGTTCCCCGCCACTCATCTGATCGATATACGCAAGGCGGAGGTGTTCCATGGAGAGCCGGCGAAAGATTGCATCAACGATTTTGAGGTCCTTCTCCGTCACATCCCACCCGATATGCGGCCGCCTGCCCAGTAGCACGGCATCGAATGCGGTGAGCCGCCCGGTTTCCACCCGCTGGGGGACATAGCCGACCCGGCGGGCGATCTCCATCATGTCGAGCCCGTAGAGATCTTCCCCATCAAGAGAGACCAGCCCCGCTCTTGGCGTGAGGATCCGGTTCAGGCATTTCAGGAGCGTGGTCTTGCCTACACCGTTTGGCCCAAGAATTGCAACGATCTCGCCTGCATCGATGGAAAATGCAATCTCGTTCAGCACTTCCCGGTTCCGGTAGAAGAACCGGAGCTCATCGACCGAGAGGATCATCGCCGATACCCCTTGAGGAGGAGACACAGGAAGATTGGAGCTCCCAAAAACGCGGTCAGGACTGCGACCGGCAGGACATAGGGTGCAAGAATCAGCCTCGCGACTGTATCTGATGCCAGCAGGAGGATTCCACCCATGACACAGGATCCCGGGATGAGGTACCGCTGGTCGTCGCCGATTATCCTCCTGACCATGTGCGGGCAGACCAGTCCCACAAAGCCGATCACCCCAAGAAATGCGACGATCACCGCAGAGACCAGAGCGGCGACGACCATCCCTGCCATGCGTACCCATTCCACGTTGACCCCAAGCCCTTTCGCCGCTTCATCTCCGGCATCGATGGCGTTGTAGTTCCACCGGTTCGCGATGAAGAACAGTGTCGCCCCTGCGACAATTACGGCCATGAGGGTGAGCTCGGGCCAGTTAATCCGTCCCACGTCACCGAACGTCCAGAAAACCACTGCCGCGAGCTGTGCATCGTTTGAAAAGTACTGGAGGAACATTGTCCCCGCCGTGAAGAGTGATGAGAGCGCTACACCGGCAAGCACCATGACCTCGGGAGATGCCCCCTTGATACGCGAGATTAGCAGGATGACGGCGGTCGCCAGCAGGCAGAAGATGAATGCCATGACGGTGGTCAGGTAGGGATTGTTGATGATTACGGCATCGGCAGTTCTCGATTGCATTGTGCCGGTACCAAGGGCGATGATCGAGACTGCAGCGCCAAACGCTCCGGCGTTTGAGATACCAAGGGTGAAGGGCGAACCGAGCGGGTTTCGGAGGATGGACTGCATCGCGACCCCGGCGACTGCAAGCCCAGCCCCTGCTGCGATAGCTGCAAGCGCCTGGGGGAGCCGGATGTTCCAGATGATCGCGTCCCACTTTGTTGATACGTTCTGGCCAAGGAGGGTCTGCATGACTTCTGACAGTGGGATTGCAACTGCACCGACAGATATTGAATACACGAAGAGCAGGGAGAGGAGAACGATCCCCCCCAGTATCCAGATGACCTTATTCCGGACGTACCGGAGGTAATCAGCCGGAACCTCCCCATCTGCAAAGTGCATAACCGCTCACCTCCTCCAGTATCGTGTGAAAACCTGCCCTTATCACTCCTTCAACACCGGAATCTGCGAGAATCCCAGGTTTCCATACTGGCTGTTCAATTCGGAGAAGACCGGCTTTCCCACGAAGAAAGAAAAGAGCTCATCGGCCTTCTGTACCGGGTCAACATCAGCGAACCGGTCAGGGTAAAGGATTTTACCGATAAAGTAAGCATCAGCGAACACGGATTCGTAGTTTATGTTGTAGAAGTTGTAGGGGAACACACCGTAAACCCTGCCCTCTTTCGCCGCAGTTAGACCCTGGAGTGCCGGATCGTTCTTCAGCTCCCCGATTGCCCCTTCGCTGCCAGGCTGGATTGTTGCGACATCGATGAAGATGAACTCAGGGTCCCAGTCAACGAGAGCTTCCTTGGCGATATCTGCGTGTGCGATTCCCATCCCCGCTGCGGCGTTCTGTGCATGTATCCAGAGGAACGGGGGGTATGCCGGCTCTGTGGAGATAATCCCATGGGTACCGGCAGAACTGACACCGCCCACGTAGACGAATTTTTGTTCGGAAGCCGGGATGTCTGCCGTACGCCGCTCGAGATCCTTAATCGTCTCTTCGATATAGGCAATCACCTCTTCTGCACGGTCATCCTTTCCAAGTATCTTACCCATCATTCGGAGGCCCGCATGCATATCGGCTTTTTCTTCCCCATTCCGCAGTGACCCATAGGGAAATGAAACGACCGGGATGCCTGTCTTCTCCTGGAGCTTGTCTGCTTCGGGTCCACTGGTGGCATATGTCGTGCCGGTTGAACCGGTCTTGAAGATGACATCCGGTCCTATCCCGATGATCTTCTCGGGGTCATCCCTGCCCCTGAACTCTCCTATAAGGGGAAGGTCCCTGAACTGGGAACCGAATGAGAGGGAGTACGGTCGTCCTTCCGGAACCCTGACGTCCTTCTCGATATCATCCACACCTATGACAAGATCCTGACCCTGGAGATATACCAGGTAGCGCATACACCCGGAACCCGAGCAGATAACACTCTCAGGGGGTGAAACAGCGGTTATCTCCCGCCCAAATCCATCCTTCAGGGTAAGCATTGATGTGGTTGGGACGGTGGTCCCGGTGGGAGGCTGGGATGTATCGATGCACCCGGTCATCATGATTGCCATGCAGGATGCGAGGAGTATCACTATGATGGGAGGAATTCTCTTCATACAATTTCTATTCTTCGTCACATTATTTCAATTTAATATTATATCCATAATATCCGCACTGAAGAAAATTGTGATATGTGTGAAGAAGTATCCTTAATATGAACGATAACCCCTGCGGGATTTAATGGGTCCACTCGATTATTTTGATGCCGGGCCCAAGCGCCTTGATGATGCAGTCCCGCATATCGGCATAATGGGGACAGGGAAATCCGATTGGATTTCCCCTGGTAATGCATGATGCGAACACGATCGCTTCCGCTCCCCGTTCGACCATCATTTTTGCCCGGGGAATCGCCCTCTTCCCCGGGCATCCGCCACATGTAACGAACCCGGCGATGTCAACGGGCCCGGTCTCCTGGAATGCTCCTTTTCCCTCTCTGGTCACGATGAAATCCGTGGTCGCCGGGCACATATCCTCGGTCATCATGCAGCGGATGATCCCAACTTTCATACAGGCAGGTCTTCCCCGCATCCGATAATTCCTTTGATTATCCCAACCACTTCCCAACCAGCAAAAAGAACCCCGATGATGCTTGAAATCACCCCACGAAACCTTCCAGCCCGGACCGCTGCCTATCCCCAGATAGGATCTTCCCCGAATCGCTCCATCCAGAAGTCAGCGGGACTCTGTTCAAGATCCCGTGCGAGATCCTCGATCCGGAACGAGAAAATATGGTTCGTGCAGTAATCGACCAGGAGATCGTAGGCCTTTTTGATCCGGATGGTCATCTCGTGCGCAACCGCGGGTTCCTGTTGGGAAACATCGGGATGCCATGTCTTGATCTGTTCGTGGTATCTCTGCCGGATCTCGTTTAAAGAGGCATGCTCCGGGATTCCCAGCACCTCTGCCGCTTCCCTGAGAACTGCAGGAGTGACATCGGCCATGTATTATCTGTTCCACCGATCCTGCGATAATGGTTCGTGACGCAAACGATCCCTTTTTGCTGGTGGTTGTCAGATCATCTGAAACAGATGGCCATCGATCAAAAACCTCTCATCTATCTCAACAATGCGGCGACCAGCTGGCCGAAACCCCCCGGGGTGCTGGCAGCGATTGAAAAATCCCTCTCCCTTCCGGTCTTTGGGTCAGGGAGGACGACCGGGACCCAGGGTGAGGATTACATCACGAAGGCCCGGGAGGGGCTCTCCTCTCTCCTGGGAGGAGTTCCTCCCGAACATCTTGTGTTCACACATAACGCAACGGATTCCCTTAACATCCTCATATCCGGCTTTCTGGCTGGAATAAAGGGAGAATGCCATGCCCTCACTACGGCACTGGACCACAACTCCGTGCTCCGGCCACTCAACGAGTACGGGCAGCAGCATCGTATCCGGCTGGATATCATTCCTTTCAAGGACTGTTCCGTCAGCCCCGATGCTGTGGAAGCATCCATCAGGCACGACACCCGGCTCATGGTCATGACCCATGGCAGCAACGTGCTCGGCTCAGTGCAGGATATAAAGGCTATCGGGGATCTCCTGCATGACCATGGGATTTACTTCATCGTTGACGGTGCCCAGACTGCCGGCCATATCCCTGTCGATCTGGAGAGCCTGCCGATCGATGCCTTCGTCTTTACCGGGCACAAAGGCCTGCTCGGCGTGCCTGGGACTGGGGGGTTCTACATCCGGGATCCGGAGGCAGTCGCACCCGTGCGGTTCGGCGGGACCGGGACGGACTCGTTCTCGCTGCTCCACCCCCGCGGGATGCCCGAACGCTTCGAGATCGGGACCCATAATTATCCCGGCCTCGCAGCTCTTGCGGCCGGTGTTGAATTCATCGAAGAAAAAGGGATACCATCGATCATGGAGAAGGCGGAAAAACAAACCGCGTTTCTCATCAGGGAACTTGAGAAAGAGAAGAATATCACGATCTACAATGAACATCCGGACCTGCCGATCATCGCCTTCAATATCAGGGGCCTCCAGAACGATGACGTGGGATTCATGCTGGCCCGGGGATACCACATCATTGCCCGTACGGGCCTTCACTGTGCACCCCTTGTGCACGATGCCATTGACGGAGGTGAGGGCTGCGTACGAATCAGCCACTCATGGTTCACGACCGATGAAGAATGCCGGATTGCAGCGGATGCCATACGGAGGATTGCCGGGAATGCGGATTCTGCGGTCGGTCAGGCATAAGCTCTGTGCGGACGGATCATTCATGAAGGAGTTCCTCCTGGATGCCCCGGTAACCGAGGGCTTTTTCGCCTACCTCGGGAACTTCGGGCAGGTCGAATCACTCCCAGGTGTCGGCGAGGGATTCTACAGGTTCGAGAAGCCTGACTGGTTCTCCATAAAGGGATTTTCCGGGGATACGACAGTCGAGGTCAGGTTCAAAAAGGAAGTGATGGACCTGACCATCGACTTTGTCTATTTCCTCGTCTCTTCGTTCCAGGAGGGGACGGTTGACCTCTCCGGCCTGAAAAAGAGGGAACAGGTCATCGAGGAGCGAGTACGGAAGCACCTGTACGGGGCATGATAGAAGGAGCGAAGAGTGCTGCAGGACGTATTTGAGGAATATGCTGGTGACTATGACAGGTGGTTTGATGAGCACAACGACGAGTATCAGAAAGAGCTCTCCCGCATCCGCCAGGTCCTCCCTTCACCCGACTCCCGTTCCATCGAAATCGGGGTCGGCTCCGGGCGGTTTGCAGTCCCCCTGGGAATAAGGATCGGGATCGAACCGTCCCGTGCCCTCTGCCGGATGGCACAGGCACGGGGAATAGAGGTGATCAGAGGGAGAGCCGAGGCCCTCCCACTCGGGGATGGATGCTGTTCCCTGGCGCTTTTCGTAACGGTAATCTGCTTCCTGGACAACCCTGAAGCGGCATTCAGGGAAATCCACCGGACCCTCTCTTCCCCGGGATACCTTATTACTGCCTTTATCGTGCGGGAGGGGAAGATACACCGGAAATATCTCCGGGAGGGTGGAAAGGGGCGGTTTCTCTCCCGTGCCCGGTTCTATTCACAGGAAGAAGTGAGTTCATTCCTGAAAGAGACCGGGTTTGAAGTCAGGGACATAGATACAAGGTCCGGCTTTTGTGTAATCGCCGCACAAAAAGTCTGAGAGAATGGTAATGCAAGGTTATTTGCCAGAACCTTGCACTCCTCGCATATCTGTGCGTTTACAGAAAAACAACTGATGTAATGGCACCTTTGAATACCTGGCCGGGCTTCTTTACCAGTAACTACTTCACAGGCCGCACCCGGGCGGGTCAAGGTTTATTGCGTTCCAGACCGATTTTCTGCGCGTGGCTGAAAAATCGAAGGCAGGGATCACCGGGCAGGTGAAGTCCCCCTCCTTTCTCATCGGCATTTCTGCTCTCATCGTTGTCCTGGTTCTCGCAGTGAGCATCTTTGTTTTCGACCAGACAACGGGACCGGCATGGTCTCTTGATGGATCAGGTGCGCTGTCGTTTCCCCCCCGCGGAGCAGCCAACCCACAGGCATACATGATTGAGGATGCCGCGAATTACTCGCTCGAAAAGATCAGTTATTCCAGCTACGATACGAAAGTATTCGGGCTTCTCCGGATTCCAAAAGGCGTCACGTTACCCCCGGTCGTAATCGTGCTGCCCGCCGCCACCGTAACCAAGGAAGCCGATTCGGCGATGGCCGGTGCCCTCTGCTCCTGGGGCTACGCTTCGCTCACGCTCGACGAACGGGGGAATGGTGGCGAAACAAGGGGGAGTCACCCGATGGACTTCATGACCGGCTATACCGCCTACCGCAATGGTGATATGCCCGCGCAGTACGCCCAGGTTTACGATGTGCTGCTGGGCTATGACTACTTACGATCCCGGAAAGATCTTGATGGCGGCAACATCACGGTGCTGGGTGAAAGCATGGGCGGCAGGTTTGCTGTTGTCGCGGCGGGCATTGAGCCGGGTTTCAAAGCCGTGTTCGTCATCAGCTCCAGCCCATACGGTCTTGATGCAGGAAATGACAGGGACGCGCTCAGGTTTGTCAACTCGATCGAGCCGGCGACCTATCTGAAGAAGCTGCCCCCGCGCAAGCTGGTCATGTTCCACTTTACCAATGATACAGTCATACCGGTTACGCATGGCAAATTCCTCTATGACAACGCCGGTTGGCCAAAGGCCTGGTACCAGTATAACGGCTCGGTCCACGGCGTTTACAGCGATATCTTTGGACCGGACCTGCATACCGAGTTGACGAATATTTACGGCCGGTGAGAAAAACCCGGTCATCGCTCTTTTGCGTCTGCGAGGGAGAATGCGTAACTCGAAGGCCGGTACATGGGTTGCCGGTCATCCGGCAGGTTGTGCTATCGTTGTATCGTGGCAGAAGAAGAAGGGACCCACAGAAAAACCATCCCGGTCGGGGTTTCAATCTGAAAGGCCGTACCTGAACCTATATAACTGGGAAGTGATGATCCACCCATCATGCCCGGACGGTTCAGCCGTCGTATCCTGGTTGTTGAAGGCGATATCACCACCCAGCCGGTCGATGCGATCGTGAATGCGGCCAACGAGACACTGCTTGGAGGAGGGGGTGTTGATGGTGCCATTCACCGTGCTGCAGGCCCTGAATTAAAGGAAGAATGCCGGATGCTGGGCGGTTGCCGGGCGGGCGAGGTAAAGATCACCCGGGGATACCATCTCCCGGCACAGTACGTCATCCATACCGTGGGCCCGGTATGGAGGGGTGGGCAGCACGGAGAAGATGAACTGCTGGCGTCCTGCTACCGCCAGGCCCTGGACCTGGCCAGATCCCGTGGTCTGAAGACCATTGCCTTTCCTGCCATCAGCACCGGGGCTTACGGTTTTCCCCTCGCAAGAGCAGCGGTGATTGCGGTGAGGACCGTGCTTGAATGCCTCTCTCGTTCTCAGGAAATTACCAGGGTCGTGCTGGTCTGTCACGGGGATCGGGCGTTTCACCTGTTCCAGGATGCAGTGACCGAACTCTTTTCCGAATATGACGGCCGGGAGGACCGGAACAACGCAGCACCAGGAGAACCTGCATCAGCCTGGCAGGAAGGGGGACTGGGGGAACAGGCCAGGGCAGAGATCCAGATCATCGAAGTGATCCACGGGATCAGGATCGTGAACAAGGAACGGTTGGTCGATGAGATCGTCCGTCATGCCCGTACCAGGCAGCATATGTCCCGAATCACCGCCGCACTCAACAGCTGGGTCGCGATAAAAGGAATTGTTGGTGAGACGGAGATACCGGATGATGAACTGGACCGGATAATGACCGGGATCGATAAGTAACGGCAACCATCGCAGTTTTGCCCGGTAATACTGGAATTGTAAAATAGTTCACCTCCCCGGCCGGAGTGATGCATATCTCTGTTCCCTCTCCCGGATTTCCGGAAGACCGACAAGCCGGTTGAATTCTTCAAAAAGGACCATGCGATTGGCGAAGGCCGCCGAGGAACCGGTCCTGGCCAGTTCTGTGAACAGTTCCCGGACGGCGTGAGCAATAACATAGGTGCACGAAGTAGCATCGGCGACCACCGCATACCCGATTTCCTGCAGTTCCTGTGCGGTCAGGTACGGAGATTTCCCGCCAGGCAGGTTGTTGGCAAATACCGGCCCATTCACTTCCGAGCAGATTCGCCGCATCTGGTCGATTGACCGGGGCGCCTCAACGAACAGGAGATCGGCACCGGCTTCCCGGTAGAGATTCGCGCGGGAGATGGCCTCATCGATCCCATGGACGGCAATGGCATCGGTCCTTGCCATGATGACCAGATCAGGATCCTTCCTGGCATCCACCGCCGCATGAATTTTTGCGACCATTTCTGCTGCAGGAATCACCTGCTTCTCTTCCATGTGCCCGCAGCGCTTGGGAAAGGCCTGGTCTTCGATAAAAATTCCGGCAACACCTGCCTTCTCGTAAAGCTCAACGGTCCGGATGACATTCGTCACGTTCCCGTATCCCGTGTCGCCATCGGCAAATACCGGGATGCTTACCGCATCGACAATCCGCGATGCGCAATCCACCATCTCGCTGAGTGTCATCAGGGACACATCGGGCTTTCCCAGGTATGCCGCGGAGTTCGCATACCCTGCCGAGAAAACGGCTTTTATCCCTGCCTTTTCAGCGATCCTTGCGCACAGCGGATCGTGCACCACGGGAATGACGAGAATCCCGGGATCGCGTATCAGGTTTCGCAGGAGCGTTGTTTTCTTCATTCACGCATCATGAAGACGATCAAAATTCACCGCATAATTAAGTATCGAAAAAGATCAGGTCCGGAAAAAACCATCGTGCCCGGTGAGGGGGAACGAAGTTATAGCACCCACGTTCCTTGCAGGAAATGCCCTTTTCAGATCAGCTGGTCTCCGGCATGCTCTCCCGGCATGCAATCGAAAACCCCAGTGACCTTCATGACCAGGAGCGACTTGCAATAGAGCCCCGGCTTAGCCCGTTTCACCTGTTCCCGCATGGCCTCGTAGTCCGGACCTTCCGATATCACCTCGATATCACCCTTGATCTTGTAGCATCCCCTGATCCCCTGTCCCCAGAGATACAGGCAGGCGCGTGGGTTTTCAAGGACATTCTGGATCGTGGTTTTCATGAACTGGTTTCCAATCCAGATGGTCTCCGCATCCCGGGGAAAGACCGCGCCCATGGGAACAACATTCGGCTCACCGTTTCTGGATGCCGTTGCCAGTGGGAATATCCTTCCCGCACGAAATGCGGCCATGATTTCCGGGGTCATATGAACCATATCAGGGAGCTGGTGCAGATACCCTATAAAACCTGCACAATCAGCACGGGTTAATCCTCAGGCCGTGTCAGGCACCACTTGGAATTGTTTTTCTCCCGCCTTATTCCGGGGCCGGGCTCCCCTTAATCGAGGCCGGGCATATCTGTTGAAAGTAAAGGGCCATCAATATCCATTCGGGACGGGATTGGCAGAGAGTGCAACCGTCATGAAATTCCCTCCGGTTTCATAACACCGAATCCCCGATGATTGACACAGCATATACTATCATGGTGACATGGAAGATGGGGAGGGCGCTAAGCCCTGCCGCCGAGGTCTGTTTTCGAAGGATCACCAGGTTTGCTGCCAGGAGGAGTCCCAGCCCGGCCAGGAGACCGATCCGTCCGATCCATCCCAGCACGACCATGAACAGAAGCGCGGTGCAGGCGTGAACCGCACAGAACCCGGAAATCCAGCGAACCGTCCCTGGCAACCCGTAGAGGACAGTGATACTGTACATCCCCCGCGCCTGATCGTTTTGATAATCAACCAGATCATTGACCCCGAGATGGGCAAGGGCAAAGGGGTAGAAGAACAGGAGATAGAGAAACGCCGGCAGATCGGGGCTCCCGATACATAGGTAGCCGGCAACCGGGAACAGGGCAAAATCTATCCGGCCTGCCAGCTGGGCGAGTGGAAACCGCTGGTTCCGCTTCCGGACCTGGTAGAATATCTCCAGGGCGTAGCACCATGCCATGACGAAAAGGACGAAGAGTGAATTTGGGAAGGGCAGGAGGAGGATCAGGGTTGTGGTGATGCCGACCAGCAGAAGCAGGATGAAGAGCGCGTGGCGGGCGGTCATCATCCCGGCAGGGAGCGGGCGTGTTCCAAAAGGCCGCCAGTACCGGGTGAGGTCGTGTTCAAGATCCTTTTCATCGTAATGGCGATCGATATAATCGTTTAGCACGAATCCCGCCTCAAAACCAAAGAAACCGATCAGTGCTGCCCGGCCAAGGCCGGCACATGAAAAAGAACCATAGAACCCGGCGGCCAGCAGGTAGCCTGAGCAGAATAGTACCGGCCAGGCAAAAAAGAAATGAAGTCGGAGGAGATCGATGACCGCTCGCGGAGTCATAATGCCCGGGGATCGAAGCCAGATAGTTAATCGTTACCCCGAATGGTATATAAATGAACGGGCATCCGGGCACCCGGCACTCGCTCTGCGCTACCGGCAGCGGCACAACGGGTAACAATATCCGGGAAGGTTCAGAAAAGGTATCCCACCGGCATGAGATACAGGGGGGTCTCACCATCCTCAATGAGGAGGATCCGCCGCACCTCTTCATCGTGGAATGCACCGATCGCGACGGTCCCCATGCCAAGGGATGTCGCCTGAAGATAGACATTCTCCGCAGCATGGCCGGCCTCCATATGCACGTACCGGACCCCCCGCTCGCCATATTTTACGGTCCTCTTTTCGTACACTCCCGTAATCACCAGGACGGCCGGGGGATCACGAACGGCGGTCTGGTCAAGGGCGCTATGAAAGAGATCTTCCCGGAAGTCTCCGGCCCTGACGACCTGGAGGGTATGGGGCACGGGCAGGTAGTGATAGATCCCCCCCTGGAGTCCTTCCACCCCGGAAGCGACAAGATACACTTCGAGGGGGTAGAGGGCGCCGGCAGATGGTGCTGTCCGAAATCCACCTGGCCCGGAAATTCCCTGGCAGGCCCAGAGGATCTGAGATATGTCAGAGATATTGATGGGACGGGATGCGTATGCCCTGACCGATCTCCGCTGGGAAAGGGCCTTCTCCACAGAGCCACCGCTTTCTGACAGGGCTGGTGGCAGGTGTACCTGGTCTCCTTCAGTTGCTCCGAAAACCGTGCTGGAGGATGGTTCCGGGGAGGTGATAAGGAAAACAGCAAGGATGATCATTACCCCTATCACAATAGCCAGTAAACACGCCCGCATCATCCTGGCAGGGGCCCACATCCAGCCCTCTTACCCCGGGAATTACTTTCCCGCGAGGGGGATCCCGCAATCGGGACAGGTCTGGCTGCGGCAGGGAACTCCCCTGGTTTTCGGATATTCTTTCCTGCATTTCGGGCATATGCACGCCTCAGGCGGCATACCCCGCCGCTGTACGCCCATTCCGGGCCCACCATTTGGCATCTGGTTTCACCACGGCACAACTGATGGCAGGCGAATATAAAAGGGAGATGTAAGAGGCAAAGGGCCGCGACCGGCCTCCCAATTCGCCGGAGGGGCTGTCAGAGTGACCGGGGTTGCCGTTTTCAGGTGAGAGGAGGCGCAGGGATGCAGTTGTCCGGGAGCAACCATTTTTACCGTTCGTCTGCTTTGTAATTACAGGGACGTCCCATGGCAATAGACTGGTATATGGATTTCGTGAACCCCGGGTATGAACCGGGGCGGGATGAGATCATCGTTCTCTACTATTTTGAGCCGGCAGAAGGCATCAGCCGCGAGGAGGCGGCAGGGAGGATCGCATCCGAGAGTTCGACCGGGACCTGGACAACCCTCCACACCCTCCCGCCCCGCATGCGGGACCTTCAGGCAACGGTCTTCGAGATTGACGGGAATTATGCGAAAATATCATACCCCCTCGAACTCTGGGATGAAGGAAATGCTGTCCAGCTGTTGAGCGGAATCGCCGGGAATATATTCGGGATGAAAGCGCTGTCAAACCTCCGCCTCATCGATGCAACCCTTCCGGAAGCATACATCGGGAACTTCAGGGGACCGCACTTCGGGAATGACGGTATCCGGAAGATGATGAAGGTCTCGGGGCGACCGCTTACCGGAGCGGTTCCCAAGCCAAAAGTCGGGTTCAGCGCACAGGAGCATGCTGAAATCGGCTACGAGACATGGATGGGAGGATTCGACTTCGTCAAGGATGATGAGAACCTGACCTCCACATCGTTCAACCGGTTCGAAGACCGGGTGGAATCGATGAGCAGGCTCCGCGATCAGGCTGAACAGGAGACCGGAATGATCAAGTCAGCATTCATCAATATTACCGGCGACACGGAAACGATGGAGAGGCGGGCTGCATTGCTCGCTGAACACGACTGGAACTATGCCATGATCGATGTCGTAGTGGCCGGAACTGCCGGTGTGATGACCCTGCGGGACTTCTGCTCCGATCTTGACATTGCCATCCATGCGCACCGGGCCATGCATGCTGCTTTCACCAGAAACCCCCTGCACGGGATCTCAATGCAGTTCCTGGCCAAGATCATGCGGCTCATCGGAGTAAGCCAGATCCATACAGGGACTGCAGTGGGCAAGCTTGCCGGAAGCCGGCAGGAATCGGTCATCCTCGCTGATATCCTCCGCGAGAAGCGGGTCCGGGGCGTTGAGAAGATCTCTCTTGACCAGGACTGGGGAAGCATAAGAAACGCGTTCCCGGTAGCCTCGGGAGGGCTTCACCCGGGACTGGTCCCCGATGTGCTCGATATTTACGGAAGAGACCAGGTCCTGCTGGTAAGCGGAGGCATCCACGGCCACCCAGGTGGAACAAGGAAAGGGGCACAGGCTGCGATCCAGGCCATGGAAGCATGGGAGGAGGGCATAACCCTTGAAGAAAAAGCCCGCACTTCCCCCGAACTTGCCGCTGCCCTCGACAAGTGGGGTCATTTACGGCCAAAATGAGGGTGACCGGTATACCGGGCGGGACGATGGTAAGGCCTGTCGCGGCATGCCCGGCCTGGGAGGGAGTTGGTACCGGTGGTTTTTGAATGCCAGCAGTGCGGGGAGTGCTGCAGCATAATGGGCCAGGTGCTCGCCATATGCGGGCATCCGGATGCTGGGAAGTATATTCTCTCCAACCAGTATACCGGAGAAAAGACCATTGTTGAAGTCGATCCGGACAAGATCGGCCTCTACGAAGACCGGAGCACGATCAGCAGGTTTCCCGAAGCATGCCCGTTTCTCCGGTTCAACCGGGAGGACGGGAAAGCGTATTGCACCGTCCATAAGACCCGCCCCGATATGTGCCGCGATTTTGGCTGCTGGCGCATCCTGATCCTGAAACCCGATGGTCTCCGGGCCGGGCGGGTCATGTGCCGGAGTCATTTCTGCCCCGATGACCCCGATCTGGCCCGGCTGTGGGAGGAACGGATACGCCCGATCGATGATCCCGGTGGAGCGGAATGGGACCAGGCGGTCATCGCCATCCTGACCGGGGCAGGATACAACGTGCGAATCTGATTTTTAACCGGTGACGGTCACCTTGCCCGGAGGATCTCCGTATAGAGTATGACCACGGAGAGACTGACCAGGTTCAGGGAGGTCGCCGCATACCAGAGCCAGGACTCAAGCAGGGTCAGGCGGGCTATCCATCCGGACCAGAGCATTCCACAGATTATCAGGAATGCAAGGAGGGTATCAAGGGCCAGGAAAACCGCTGGGAGCCCGAACAGCCGCCCGAGCTGGGCGATCGTGCAGTATTCAAACGGGCTTTCCCGGTGGAGGAGATCCAGGATGGCCCGCCCCAGGTTCATCAGCAGATCGGTTCCTGCCCAGAGAATGATCCCCCAACCGGCCAGGGCAAGGACCGGCACTGCCAGTTCCCGGACAACAACAACTCCAAGGATGAGCTTGAAGATACAGAACGGTATCCCGATGGTAATAGAAAGAAAAAAGGGGCGGAGGAAAAAGCGCTGGATCCGATCGCCCAGCCCGGCCCCAGTCCGGCTCTGCCGCTCAGGCTCGTCCGCAAGCATACAGGATTATTGTCGGTCTCATCAGGCATGAATATGAGAGTATCCTGGTGGAACCGGGATCCGGAAAAACCACGGTCAGAAACAGGAAACAGATGACCCGTCCCGGGATGCCCCGCAGTCCCGCACCACCCAGAGCGTATATCCTTGTCTTGGGAACCATCCAGATCGGGGATCTTTAAGATCTCCCTGACCGTCCGAGAGCTTTAGATGCCCTGATGCCCATTTCTGATCACGGATCTGCACGGGTAACATAGCATGGAGGATTCCGGTGAAGGGAACGGCGGATGCCAGCAGTGCGGGCTGTGCTGCAAGGTCTTTGGGGATCGCATAACTCCGACAACGATGAACGTCTACTCGTGGATGGAGCAGGGGAGGACGGATATCCTCGTTTATTTCTCGGCCGTCCTTCGCAGTGGTGCCCGGGTCAATGGTGCGGATCTCGCTCCCGGTGATCTTGGAGAGGTAGTCACCATCGAACTGAGGGACCCTGAGACCGGCGGTTATCTGCCGGTCTGCCCGTTTCTGCGAAGAACCGGGAAGACGAGGTATATCTGTTCTATTCACACCGTAAAACCGGACATGTGCTGTAACTACATGCCCTGGGTATATGGTGAGACCTATTTCCCACGGTGCCCCGCGCAAAAAGGGAAAAAGTCGCGCTGGTCCGGGTTGCCTGACAGTGATTCGCCCTGAACCGGTCCCTGGTTGCAGAGCCCAGCTTTAATAGGTGAATCGCTTCATCCCTGTTCACCAAAAAAGCAGGTACGGATAGACCATGGCAAAGTGGGAATGTTCGGTTTGTGGATACGTGTATGATGAAGAGCGGGGAGAGCCTGCGACTGGCACCCCTCCGGGAACTCCATTTGCATCGTTGCCGCATGACTGGCGCTGCCCGGTCTGCGGGGCGGAAAAGAGCGCATTTTTCCAGGTCCCGGAAGAAACCATTTCCGGTCCGGCGGGTCCGGCTCTCTGGAAATGTTCAGTTTGCGGGTACGTGTACGATGAAAAGCAGGGGGAACCTGCGACCGGCACCCCTCCGGGAACTCCATTTGCATCGTTGCCGGATGACTGGCGCTGCCCGGTCTGCGGGGCGGAAAAGAGTGCATTTTTCCTGGTGCGGCAGGACGACCGTGCCCACGAGGCGGCGGCGACAACGGTCTCGGACGTGCTCATCGCTGAAGTCACGGCCCGGGGGATAACGCTCGTCTTCGGGCTTCCCGGGACGTCATCACTCGGCCTTGTCGATGCGGTGCGCAGGAACAAAGATTTGCGCTACATCGTCTTCAGGCATGAAGAGAACGCGGCAATGGCCGCATCCGCCTATAACAAGCTAACAGGGAAGATCGCGCTCTGCCTGACGATAGCAGGACCGGGGGCAACAAACCTCACCACCGGGCTCTACGATGCAAAGGAAGACGGAGCATCAGTGCTGTCCATCAACGGGCAGGTTGAGACGCAGTACACCGGTCCCTATGGCGTCCAGGAAATCGACCAGGACGCGTTCTTCCGGCCCATCACAGTGTACAACAATACCATCTACGACCGGAAAATGACCTGCCTGCTGGTGAACCGGGCGCTGAAGTATGCCACCCTCCACCATGGCGTGGCCCAGCTCTCTGTCCCAAACGATATCCAGAAACAGCCCCTCGAATCCCTGTTCTGCAGGAGAGAATCGCTGCTGGAGAGCCCCCACATCATCCCGGTGGAGACCGAGCTCCTGAAGGCGGCGGCAGCCATCGATGCGGCTGACCGGCCGGTCATCATAGCCGGATGGGGAGCATATGGAGATGGTAATGCAGTCATTGACCTCGCCCGGAAGATCAGCGCTCCCATCCTCACCACCTACCGGGCGAAAGGTTTTATCCCTGAGGATCACGAATGGGTCATCGGGGTCCTGGGCCACTCCGGCACTCCGCAGGCACGGAGAGTGGCGACCGATGCCGACCTCCTGATAACCCTCGGGGTTGGGTTCTCGAAGTTCACCAATGTCCCGTCCGACAAACCTCTCGTGCAGGTGGACACGAACCCTGTGAAACTCGGGAAAGGCCCGGCGACCATCCCCCTCTGGGGGAACTGCTCGCTCACTGTACCGCGTCTGACAGGTCAGGTCAGGGAGCGGAAGGCCGAACGTATCCTCAGGGAGATCGCAGAGATGAAGCGTGAGTGGCTGGAGCAGCTGGACCGGGAAGCCGACGCCACCGCATCACCCCTCCGTCCTCCCTTTATCATGAAGGTGCTCTCGGAGGTGATACCGGAGGATGCGGTCATAACCGTTGATGTGGGCGAAAACCAGTGGTGGTTTGGGAGAAATTTCCGGATGAAACGCCAGCGGTTCGCAATGTCTGGCTACCTTGCCACAATGGGGTTTGGCTTTCCGGCGGCCATCGCCGCGAAGCTTGCCTACCCGGATAAGCATGTATTCTGTATTACCGGGGACGGCGGGTTCTCGCAGGCCATGTCCGATCTCGTCACTGCCGTCAAATATGACCTCCCGATGGTCGTGGTCATCATGAACAACCACCAGCTCGGTATGATCCAGGTCGAACAGCTGATGGAACACTATCCCAACTATGGAACCGAGCTCCTGAACCCCGACTTCGCTGCCTACGCAGAAGCCTGCGGAGGAGCTGGGATACGGGTCGAAAAACCGGATGAGCTGAAACCGGCCATAGAACGGGCGATGGAGTCCGATGTGCCGGTTGTCGTTGATGTGGAGACCGATCCCCGCCGCTTCCTCTGACTGTAACAATGACAGGACAGGTGCGAACGCGACTTCCCCGGCTTATCTGCCCGGATCATCGATACAGTCAATGTCCCGCACATAGGGCTTGATATCGATGACCGGCGATCCATCGAGTGCCTCAAGGCCGGTGACCGTAATTAGGAGGCCATCAACTGCGGTAATCGTCCCGATAGAAAGGGCGATGGGGTTTGGCCGCACAGGAGACCGTATGGTGAAGACCGGTCTGGGGTCGCTCCATTCTGGGCGACGGGCTACAAGGAGATCCCGCTCGGGCACGGTCCATCCAGTACAGGACCCAGATATGGGTGATGCCGGCAAGGGTCCCGAGTGCCGGGGCGTATTCCGGGAAGATCTCAATAGTTGAAGGAGAAGTGGTTCCGCGGCCCTGGCGTGGGGCCTCACCCCGGGTCCTGAACTGAGAATGGATGATCCCGATCGGCCGGATCAGGATCGGTTCTTTGTTCATACCTTCAACCATTCCCGGCTGTATCAACCACCATTCTTTCCGGAAGGATGCTTCCGGGTGAGCTGGTCCGGAGTAAATGGCACCTGGCGTTCCCGGTCTGCACGGTCGATCCATCCTGAACGCACATTGTCGCGGTGGTCAAAATGGAATACATAGGGTTTGATATCGATAAGGGGAGTGCCGTTGAGGACATCGACCCCCCGTATCGAAATCGTATTACCTGAGATCGAGAGGAGTTCAACAATGGAAAGTCCTATCCGGTTCGGACGGTCATGGTGACGGGTTGAAAAAATCCCGCGTTCGGTTTCGTGATCAAGATAGGGAGCAATCCGGAGCCGCATCGGGCCTTCATGATGGAAATGGTAGAGGAGTATGAGGTGGGAGAATCCCTCGAGCTCCTGGAGACCATCCGCATATTCCGGAAAGACCTCGATCGTGCCATCGGCAGAACTATAGACACTCTGGATGGGGGTATCCTTCTGATTGGTAAATGGAGAATGAATGATTCCGATGATAGTATAACGGACCTCCATACCTATTCATCCGGTCAGGAAGGTGAAAAAGAGTGGGGTACGGGCAGCATCCCGGCCGTTTTTTACATGATGTGATCGTAAACCTTCCTGTTTGAAGAGGTGGTTCCAACCGCACTCTTTTTTCCGCTATGCACCCACAAACTGTACGGTGTTTCGATGATGAGGTCCGCACTGCTCATAATTGACATGCAGAACGATTTTGTACGGGAAGGGGCTCCGCTCCGTGTCACGGATGCCATGACCATTGTCGGTAAAGTCCGGGAAGTGCTCGAAATTTTCCGGCGCAATCGTCTCCCGGTATTCCACGTCCTCCGGGTTCACCGAAACGACGGTTCCGATGTGGAGCATTTCCGGATAGAGCTTTTCAGAAAGACTCCTTTTGCCATCGATGGAACGAAGGGCGCACAGGTAATCAGCGAGCTTGAGCCGGTGCCTGGAGAATACATCCTCAAAAAGACCAGGATGAGCGCATTCATGCAGACCGAGCTCGACCTGATGCTGCGGACCCTTTCAATCGATACGGTTTTTGTGGCAGGTATACAGACCCCGAACTGCGTCCGGACAACGGTCTTTGACGCTCTTGCCCTCAATTACCGGGCCTTTCTTGTTGAAGATGCAGTAGCTGCAAAGGACGAGGAGATTCACCGGTCAAACTGCCGGGACATGGTGGCTATCGGAGTCGGTATGGTGAAAGCAGCAGCTGTAGAGAGCCTGCTCCGCTCTTCCTGATAACAATTCGTAGCGGGGGCGACTAGGGAGATATCCGCCTCCCGGTTATCCTTTCCGTTGACTATTTGGTTCTCTCTTCAAAGGCAGGATGCAGCACCTGCCTCCCTAAAGGGTTTACGCCCCGGAGCTGCCTGCCAGGATCTCTTTGAGGCACCTGAAATCTGCTGCAAGTTCCTCCCGCAATGGAGGATTATGGGTGACCACCGCCGGGTGATAGACCGGAAAGATGATTACCGGCCCGTGCGGGGCATCTGCCGGGAATGCCCTGCCGTGGATCCCGCTGATCTTTCCCACGGGAATTCCGAACTGTCCCATGACCACAGAGGCTGAAAACCTGCCCATGGGGACGATAACGGACGGGCGCAACAGGACAATCTGCCGGTCGAGGTAGGGTTTGCATGCCGTTATCTCGTCAGCTTTCGGATCGCGGTTTCCCGGAGGCCGGCACTTGAGGACACTGGTGATGAACACATCGTTCCTGGAGAGGCCGGCTGATGCCAGGAGGTTATTCAGAATAGTTCCGGCCCGGCCGGCAAACGGCCGCCCGGTGCGGTCTTCCTGCTCCCCGGGGGCCTCTCCAACCATGATAATCCGGGAAGGTACCGGCCCTTCCCCGGGGACAGCATGCAGCCGTCCTGATGCGAGCCTGCAGCGGGTGCAGGCGAGAATCTCCTGTTCGAGGAGGCAGGCATTCTCTTCAATCAAGGATTTCGTCCCTCAATCAGCTGATATGTAACACTCTCTCTGCACGGTCCATTATGCATCACCTGTGGAACCCTCCTCCTTATGTTTGCCGGATGAAAGTGGTGTGACCAGGATTTTATCAACCCTGTTCCCATCCATGTCGACCACTTCGAACCGGTAATTGTTCCATTCGAATACATCCCCGGTGACAGGAATTCTCCCAAGCTCCATCATCACGAATCCTGCGAGGGTATGATAGAGCCCTTCCTGTTCACCGGGGAGCATGGGTATGCCGATGAACTCCTTCACCTCGTCGAGTGGATAAAGGCCGCCGATGAGAAACGACCCGTCCTCCCTCCTGACGAGCTCCCGGTCGTGGGAAATACCGGAAGCCCCGATGTCACCGATGATGGCCTTCATTATATCATGCACGGTGATTATTCCGGTTATTACCCCGAATTCATCGATTGCAAGGGCCATGGGTGTCGGGGAGGTTCTCAGGAGATCCAGGAGTTTAAGGGCCGGCGCAGTCTCGGCTATCAATACCGGATCCCTAAGGATACGGGAAATATCGGCGCCCCCCTCAATCATCTGTGCCCAGAAGTCCCGGACCCAGATGACCCCGGAGAGCGTATCCAGCTCGCCCCTATAAACCGGGAGATACGAGTGGTTGCTGGAAAGGATGGTCTTTATCGATGAATTCAACGGCTCATCGAGATCGATCCCGATGATATCCGGCCGGGGGGTCATCAGGGAAAGGACCTTCCGGTCACCAAGCCGGAAGATGGCGTTGACCATGGCCTCCTCGGACTTCTCGATTACCCCTGTCCTGGCACCTTCGGAGAGTACCCGCCATATATCTTCTTCAGAGACCCCTGCCAGCTCAGTTCTCTTTTTTCCGGACGCCATGAGTATCCCCTCGGTGCTTGCGGATAATATCCGGACAAATGGCAGTGCAAGGACCGATATCGCCCGAAGCGGGCGGGCGACCCGTGATGCGATGTACTCGGGATTGTCAAGGCCGATTCTCTTCGGAATCAGCCCCCCGAACAGCAGGGAAAGGTAGGTTATCGTGACCACAATTATGGCAAAACTGATGGCGGCTGAATACGGCGCCAGCGCAGGAAATCCACTGATGATGGGAGAGAGATACCCGGTCAGGACAATCCCGCAGTATGCCCCGGTACAAATCCCGATAAGGGTGATTGCAACATGGATGGTGGAGAGAAACGCATTCGGGTTGTCAAGCAGCTCGAGTGCGGTTGCCGCCCCTGCATTTCCTTTGCCGGCGAGCTGTTCCAGCCGTGCCCGGCTTGAAGAGAAGAGCGCGAAATCTGCCATGGAGAAAAAAGCATTCAGTCCGATGAGTATGCTGATTACCAGCAGTTCAGCGGGCAGTTCAGCAGCCATGCCGGCCCGTGCCTCCCGCCACGAGGGATTCAGTGACTGCTGCATGGATCTGCTCTTTCAGCCCCGGGACCTTCCTGACATCCCGCAGGCGGTCGATACCATCTACAAGGACGGGCTCTCCCGGGATTATATGCAGATTTTTCATGAAATCGTGGATCACGCGGGTGACGCAGGTGAAATTATCTTTCCCGGTCCTTCCGGAGACTGCACAGACGAGACCTGTTCTCTTAACAAACCTGCCGGCCAGGATCGTCTCGGCATGGAAGGCCTGGAACCGGTCCATCACGAGCTTCAGCTCTCCGGGAACCGTGCTGGTATACACCGGTGTACAGATTACAAGGAGTCGGGCGTTTCGGAGGGATGCGATGATTCCTGTCATGTCATCATCGAAGGTACAAAAACCGGTATTGTAGCACTGGTAGCATCCGATGCAGCCCGAAATCCAGAGGTCGTGCGGGAATACCACTTCTGAAGAGAACCCTGCATTTTCTACCGCGGCAGCAACCCAGCCGGCAATGATACTGCAATTTCCATCTGCCCGGGGGCTCCCCTGGATTATGAGCACGTCGTTTTTTTTGGAACGGGGTGGTTCCCTCACCTGTTCAAGGTGGGCGGCGAAGAACGTTTCCGGATCGCGGGAGAGCAGACTTTTCCAGTTGTCTGCCTCCCTGCGGGCAACCGATTCGGCATCAAGAGGATCTGTTGGAGAATATTCATAGGTGTTGGTCCGAAAAAGGGCGAAGGTCCGGTCACCGAGGAGGAGCCGGAGCGTGTAGCGGTGCATTCCCGGGTAGAGGGTGGAGAGGTCGCGGCGGGTCAGGATCATGGCGTATGGTCCCTCACTGCCCTTAACCTCCCATTGTTCGAGGGGCTCCTCGGAATCCTCCATACCGATTGGGTCGACCCGATGCATGATAAGCGTATTTCAGGAATACTTTTCCGTGACGTCAGTATAACTGATCATGATATACCATGGATCCCCTCCCCGCATTTGGCCTTGCCCTCATCGCCATCTCCGCCGTCGGGATCCGGTTCCGGATCTCCCCGTTCTTCACGCTGGTGGGCGGGGCACTCTTCTATGGCCTCCTCACTGGAATCCCCCCGGATCGCATCGTGGCGGTCATGACCGCAGGCATAGGGAAGGTCTTCGGGCTTTTTGCCATCATCATCTTTTCAGGAGCAGTAATCGCGAAGCTGCTCGAAGAACAGGGGCAGGTTTCAGAGATCGTGTCGGACATCAGGAAATGGCTGAAGACCCCGGCAGCCATCTCCGGGTTTTCCGGCTACCTGCTGGCACTCCCTGTAGCCTGCAGCATCACTGCTTTTATCATCCTTGAACCGATTGTCGGGAGCCTCGGGAACGTAGAATCCCGACGGACATGGCTGTCGCTGGCAGCCATCGGGAGCCTTATTTCGTTTGCGCTTGTATATCCGACACCGGTCACCATCCCGCTCTTCGAATCGCTCACGGCAGGGCAATCCCCCATCACCTATGACATGATAGCAGTCACTCTCTCCCTGCTCCTGCTTGCCGGGATTCTCATATTCCGGCCGGGCGCTGGTCGTGCACTGCCCGGAGAGGGCGATCCTCCCAAGGAGGTGGAATCCCCGGTGGCTGGCTCCGGGCTATTCCATGCCCGGGCATGGGCTCCCTTTGCTGCAATAATCCTCGCCATTCCAGGGGGAGCAGCACTCGGGCTCTCCACCGGCTCCCTGATACAGGTGATAATGCTTGCCGGGGCGGTGACAGCCATGGCCCTTGCCCCTCCATCGGTACGCCTGTCAGGGCTTCACCGGGGAGCAAAACATGCCGGGGTCATCATCTTTGACATCTGTGGTGCCGGAGCGCTGGCCGCCGTCATTCTCGAATCGGGATTTGCCGGGGCTGCACTGGGAGGGATATCCGCGATTGCCCCACTCGTCATAGCACCATTCATCCTGTCAGCGCTCCTCCAGACCGCCCAGGGTTCACGGGTGGTAACAGCGGTTATCTCTGCCGAAGTCCTCAGCGGGACGGCTCCAGCGGCAGCGCTGCACCCCGTCGCCCTGATCCTCATGGTTGTTGCCGGGACCTTCGTCTTCAGCTACGTGACCGACCCCTTCTTCTGGATCGTGAAACATGCCACCGGCAATAAGTATCCGGAGATGATTTCCGGCTATACCCTCCCGGTTGCGGCATGCGGCCTCGTCATCTTCTGTGTTGCCCTTATCCTACAGGGCCTGCTCCTGTAGGGGATAAGCCTGCCGCACGATGACATCGACCGGACAGCGGGGTGCATGCGGGACCGGACGGGCGTACCCCATCCGGAAGAACATCTGGATGGTCCGGCTCCCGGGAATACCGAGGAATTCGTGCAGTTCAGTCCGGAGATCTTCCATGCCGGGATAATCGGCGAGCAACTGCGTCATTGGCTGGAGTGATAGCCCGATCGATGCTGCCGTGAGCGCCACCCGCTCAAAAGCCCTCCCGGCGTTCAGTTGCTCGACCCGGAAGTTCCCGATCGTGGTAATCCAGCCAAATCCTGCGGCGGATGATGCCTGCAGGCGGGAAAGCCCGATCAGGGTCTCCTTCAACAGGTTCTCTCTCTGTTCGCCAGAAAGAAAGGCGGATTTCAGCCGGAACCCTGCCTGCGAGAGCAGGCCGAGGCCAGAATGGGAAAGCCCGTACCCGTCCCACCGGGGTCTTCTGGCAGGGATATCCAGGTGCGAACGGAGTTCCCGGAACCGTCCTTCATCGCTGAGGGCAATAGCGGTCGCCTGCTCCACGAAACCGGCCAGCACCGATCGTGATCCTGTATCGGTGATCATGGCCAGCGGAATAGTGGACTGGTCGTAGGATTCCGCGAGGCGGGTGAGCGTCCCGGTGCTGATCTCTGATGGTTTATACGGCCTCCTGTTGGTCCGGCGAAGGGGAAGGACCGCGGCAAGCGGGTCACCCCCCGGCCCGGGTCTCCTGGCAAGGTCAATCCGGGCAACCGGGGCAAAGAGATCCAGGCGGGGTCCGGGCCATCCCGCGGGAAAAGGGGTAATATCGGTCGAAAACCCCAGATCGCCTGCGGCGATATCCAGGTTCTCGATAAAGGCTCCATGCGCTATGATTACCTGGCGAAAGTCCGGGTCAAGTTCCGGGAGGATCCGTCCCGGGTCGGCAAAGAGCTCGATCCGGGCCGGGCCGGGGAACCGGACAATCCACGGCTGGATATTGAAAGGGCTCGGGGCGTTCAGGGCCCGGGACACGAGGAGCCGGAGGAGATCCTCCGCGGGAAGGGAATCCATCACCCCGCCCCTTTTTCATCAGCGGCATTCGGGGTCAAAAGAGGGTTCTTCCTCCGGTAGTGGAGGAAGATCGCCACCGAAGCGATGAGCGTTACGAGACTGACGATATTGGCAATGATGATGATACTGTCCCGGAGGAAGAAGCCGTAGATTGCCCAGAGCGACACGCCCGCTGTAAACTGGCAGAGCGTTGCCAGGCTGACATCCGCGACCGATCTCGTCCGGTACATCTTCACCATCTGGGGCACGAACCCGAACATGGTGAGAAGCGCAGCAACGATTCCAATGAGAACCCAGGGAGCCATGAGCGAGAGGACCAGCGTAGTATGAGATTGTTTTCCGGGAAAACAATATCCCTCATGATCAGGGAACCGCTATTCATCGGGAAGAAAGAGTGGGACAGAAGAGATTACCAGCATGCCGGAATCCATGGAAAAAACAGGTGGCCGGCCTCTCATCCGGTATCAGGACTTTGAATGGAGTGAATGGCCCCCTGCGGGGTATGAAGGGTAGATGCTGGAAAAGGCGCTTTATTTATCTACCGCTTCTGTTTTCGACTCCATGGTGGCTTGTTTGTCCCGTCTGTCATCAATCCGTATCTCGGATACGACCCTAGTTACACCCGACTCAAAAACTGAATTATGCGCTTTTTCGATTGCTGCGAAAAGCTCCACCAGATTTTCTGCTTCTATGATAGTCTCCATGGCTTCCGGTTTAACACGGATACCCCTCTGCTTTTCCAGTTCCCTTACCGCATCCTTCACAAAGCGGCCGACAGATGTGGAGGTGGTCCCGATGGGGATGAGGCTCCATTCAGCGATGATCATGTTCTTTCTCCCAGGATCAACCAGATGATTTCCGGTAATTTTTCACCATGTGCTGATGTACCGGTATCCTGAATTCTGTTCATCATCTCTTTCCCGCTACCGAAAGCGGTTTGGCGGTTCCTTGAGATGAAAGCCCCGATCAGGGCAGGCAGGAAAAGTCACGTGGTTCTCCTGAAGGATGCAGCATTCAGAATTAAAATACCGGAGGCATTTACAAACAGGGAGGCCAGCTGAATGCCTGCCAGGAATGTTCAGGGAACTTCCGGAAGTAGTGGCCGGGATAAGGAGGCCGAATGTATCGCATAAGAGCATCGCCCCATGGTTTCTTTCACCTGGGCCATCTGGTAAAAAAAGGCAGGATCTAAATATCGGGGCTTCCCATCCCGATGATCCTGGCGATGTCCCCAAGCTCCCTGGCAAGGAGCCGGATAATATCATCGATGGTCAGGAGAGCAACCAGCCGCCCTGCACCATCGACAATAGGCATCCTTCTGACACCTGCCGATTTCATCACCTGGATGGCTTCGAATATGCCGGTATCCTTCCTGATGGTGACAATATCGCTCGTCATGATGCTCTCGATTTGGGCCTCACCGGGGTCCTCACAGAGCATCTCTCCCCGGAGCACAATATCCCGGTCGGTCACGATTCCCACGGGCTTATGGTCTTTTGTGACCACAACACACCCTATATTTTTTTCTCTCATCAATCCGGCAACGAAACGGACGGTAGCGTCAGGTTTCACGCTGAGCACGTTGGTCTGGGCGCAGGTATAGGCGGTCATTAATAACCTCGTGTCCAGGTTTTTCTGGCCCTAAGACTCATGATGCCATACTATATAGATCATGGTCTTCAGACAATGAGCCTCCTTCGCATCAGGCAGGTGGAGAGAATAAAGAAGATCAGGGTCACGATTCCAATCCACGCAATGCTGTAGGGAACAAGGGGGGAGAGATCGGCCAGGGTGAATGATCGCGTTACTATCACCAGCTGGGTGAGTGGAAGGAAGATGATGGCCAGCTGCTGCACCAGTGAGGGAAGGATGGAGAGTGGGAAGAAGGTGCCCGAAAAGAGGAACATCGGTGTGATAAAGAGGAAGGAAGGGTAGTTGAGGGCATCGATACTCGGGGTGATCGCTGTGAAGCACATCGCGATGCAGGCGAACAGGAGCCCGGCCAGGAACGAAAAAGGTATCACAAGTAGGGATGAAGGGAGGCTGACTACGCCAAACAACGTAAAGACGAGGAGCATGACCGAGGAGTAGATGAAACTTCGCGTAGCGCCCCATAGCAGTTCTCCGGAAATCACATCATCTATTGAAAGGGGGGTTGCCACGATGGCATCGAACGTCTTCTGGTAGTACATCCGGACATACGAAGAGTAGGTGCATTCGAAGAATGCCGTGTTCATCATGGAGATGGAAAGGAGGGCCGGTGCGATGAATTTCACATACGGGATACCGTCAATTTCACCGATAAACAACCCAAGGCCAAACCCGATGGCCACAAGGTAGAGCAAAGGCTCGATGAACGGCGGCAGAAAGTTCACCTGGTAGGTCTTGAAGAAGACATCCCAGTTCCGCTGCCAAACCCTGAGGCAGGACCATGAGAGCCGGGGGAGGATGTAGTTGTTCCCGGGGTCAGGATCCCTCCTGTCAGTCACGGAGCACTCTCCCGGTGAGCTTGAGAAAAACATCCTCAAGAGATCCCCTGCGGACCATGACACGGCCGGGGTTGCAGGTCTCAAAGAGCCGTTTTGCCACCTCGCGGGGCCGGTCAGTGAAGACCTGGACCATATCACCATGTATATCGAACTTTTCTCGGAGCTCTTCGAGACAGGAAACGGCTTCAGGAGTGTTGTCGGCTTCAACAACGTCGCTTCCCACGTACCGCGATATAAGTTCCCCCGGACTCCCCTCCACGAGGATCTTCCCGCCGTCCATGATCACCAGGCGGTTGCAGAGCCGTTCCGCCTCTTCGAGATAGTGGGTGGTGAGCACGATGGTGTTTCCCGCAGCCTGAAGGGCCTTGAGCTTCTCCCAGATTAGGTGGCGGCCCTGCGGGTCAAGACCGATTGTGGGCTCATCAAGGATCAGGATCTTCGGGTGGTTGATGAGAGCACGGGCGAGAAGGAGCCGGCGTTTCATGCCCCCGGAGAGTTTGTCAATATGGACATCGCGCTTCTCGCGGAGCTGGACGAAAGAGAGGAGTTCGTCAGCACGTTTTCCGGCTTCGATTCGGGGGATATCGAAGTAGCGGGCATACGTTACAAGGTTTTCCCGGCAGGTGAGATCCGTATCGAGGTTTACTTCCTGGGGCAGGATGCCAAGCTCGGCCTTGATCGTCCGGGGATGGGTTATGGTGTCCATCCCAAGAACGGTGAGAGTACCAGCAGTCTTTGGCGAAACGCACTGGATCATCTTCATGGTGGTGGTTTTTCCCGCTCCATTTGGCCCGAGAAATCCGAATACATCGCCTGCAAAGACCGAGAAACTGATACCATCAACAGCGATAAGGGCGCCAAACTGCTTGGTAAGGTTTCTGGCTTCAATTACAGGGTTTTCTGCCATCCCCGATCCCGGTTACCTGTACGGAACCGTTCCTAAAACAGGCTTTCGATCGGTACCGGAAGTTCCTGCAGCATCGAAGATCTTTTGTCCATTGCCAAAGAATGCTCAATCATGCCCATCAGGGAGATCTCGGTCGGAAATTTCAAGAGCTTCAGGGAGATCCGGATCGAGCCTGCCAACTTCAACATCATCATCGGGTCGAATGCATCAGGAAAATCGAACCTCATCCAGATCTTCAAGTTCATCAGGGATATCGCGAAGTATGGCCTGAACAACGCAATATCGCTCCAGGGTGGGGTGGAGTATTTCAGGAATACGACGATTGGATCTGGGATGCCGTTCTCTTTCAGAATCCTGTACGTGCTCGAAGAGAAGCGGCGGGATGTTATCGCCGCACAGGAGGGGCTGCCGATCTATTTTGAGCCCTACGAAATCCTGTACGAGTTCTCGCTCTCATTTTCACAGTACGGTGAAAGTTACGAGATCTCCCGCGACCTGCTGGTGATAACGGGAACCTTTTCCCGTCCCGGGACTCATGAACGCTGCGAGCTCGGGATGGGGCGGATTACGCTTGCCAAGGCCGGCGATTCTGTTGCCTACGCGGTTGTTCCTCCGGATACCATCGAACTCCGCAACCAGGATCTCTTTCCCCAATTCTTCCAGAAACACAAGATCCCACCACGCTGGCTGATCATGAACCTTCCCATAGCGGTTCCCGGAATCCCCCCGCTCGAGTGGATATTCCGCGGGATGAAGGTCTTTGACTTCGATCCGCTCATCCTTAAGCGGGCAGTCCCTATAGTAGGCAAAACCGAGCTTGAAAAAGACGGCGGCAACCTTGCCATCGTGATTAAGAACATCCTGGAAGAACCGCAAAAGAAATCCGAGTTTCTGCGCCTGATTCGCGAGATGCTGCCGTTCGTAGAGGAGATCGCCGTCGAAAAGTTCATGGATATGTCCCTGTTCCTGAAACTGAAGGAGACCTACAGCAACGACAAATACCTTCCGGCATCGATGATATCGGATGGCACCATCAACATCCTTGCCCTGATCATTGCCCTGTACTTTGAGAAGCGGCCGGTTACCGTGATCGAGGAGCCGGAACGGAATATCCATCCATTCCTGATCTCCCAGCTTGTCGAGATGCTGAAGGATGCGGCGCAGACCAAGCAGATCATCGTCACCACTCACAACCCCGAGATGGTCAAGCATGCCGACCTGGAAGATATCCTCCTGATATCACGGGACCGTAGCGGGTTCTCGCAGGTCACCCGCCCCGGGACAAAGAAAGAGATACGAACCTTTCTCGAACATGAGATCGGGATCGAGGATCTATTCATTCAGAACCTCCTTGGGATGGAATGACCTCACGCCGGCTTTTTATCTTTGTTGAAGGAGGCGACGACCACCGTTTCTTCTCCAAGATCATAGTGCCCATCCTTGGAGGTGATTACACGTCTGTCGAGATCGTCACCTATGCCTGCATGAAGAGTGTCAACGTCTGCCGCTTTGTCCGGAGCATCACGGCAATGGATCATGATTTCATATTGTGCGGGGATATCGACCAGGAACGGAGCGTGAAAGCCAAGAAGGCTGTCCTCAAATCCCGGTTCTGTGCCCTTTCCGATGATCGCATCATCGTCATCATCCAGGAAATTGAGAGCTGGTACCTCGCCGGCCTGGACGACGCGTCCCAGAAACAACTCTCGCTACGTCATTATACTACGACAAACCACATCACCAAGGAGATTTTCAACAGGATGGTACCCTCGTTTTACAAGTCGCGGATTGCATTCATGATCGAGATCCTTGAACATTTCTCTGTTGCCGTAGCAAAGGAGAGGAACCGATCCTTCATGTACTTCTGCTCCCGGTTTGGAACCAAATCATATCCGGAACTCACTGGAAGCCGGGGGAAATCCTTGTCTCAGGAAAGAACGGCCAGGGGCACAAAGGTACATTCCGAAGGGTTCGTGCGGAAATATCCGGACGAAGATGAAATACCAAGATAACTACGAAGGCAGGGAATAATCGCCTGGCAGGGGAATCATGGGAGCCCGCAAACACCTCGCAAAAACAGGAGGGGATGTAAGGGAGGTGTTTGGTAAAAACCGGGCGGTATAGGGGAATCATCACGGTTCTTCCCGTGGCTTTGCCGAGTCCCGTCCGGGCCTGCCCCCGGGAAACGGCCGTGCCGGGAACCTGGAGCAGCTTTCGGGGTACAAGAGCTTATCATTCCCTGATTCGCATATACCTACAGGTGGTTTCTGATGCAGGTATCCATGAAACTGGAGATGAAGGACACTCCAGGGCAGCTGGTCGCGGCATTGAAGCCGATATCCGAAGTCGGCGGAAACATTATTGCGGTTATCCACCAGCGCGATGAAAAAACCAATGGGGATGTCCTTGCGGTACAGATCGTGCTCGAACTGCAGGAGCAAAAGCTCGGGGAGCTCCTCTCATTGATCAAGGGGCAGGGAGTAAATGTGGTCCGGATCGGAAAAGAACGGCTCCTCTACAAGCAGACCGTAATCATGATCGGCCATATCATGCATACCGATCTTGGAGATACCGTGGAAAGGATCGACTGCACCGGATACGCAGAGGTAACCGAACTTACACTTGTGATGCCTGCTATCAGCGAGCCATCATCGGCACGCCTGGTTATCCGGGCGGTGAACAGGGAGGATATGGAGCAGGCCCTTGGGATCCTGAGGGGTATCGCCAAAGAAAAGCAGCTTCTCATCATCGAACCTCTGGAGGAGACCGGATGAAATTAGCAATCCTCGGGATGGGAGCCGTCGGTCGTGGGATCCTTGAAGTACTCGATGGGAAGGAACTCGGCCTCACCGTCACCGGTCTTGCCGATTCAAAGAGCGGCCTGATGGACAGGGATGGGATTCATATCGAAGAAGTACTTGCGGCCAAGCGGGAACGGGGGTTCTGTGGCGATAAATACATTTCTGCGACTGATATCGTCGAACAGGCAGACTATGACGTGCTGGTTGAAGTCACCCCGACCGATGCCAGGACCGGAGAGCCTGCTACCGGTTTCATAAAGGCGGCCATCGGACGGGGAAAACACGTGGTGACTTCGAATAAGGGTCCCGTCGCCCTCCACCATGCAGTACTCCAGAGCATGGCCCGCAAACACGGAGTAGCCTTCAGGTACGAGGCCACTGTTGGCGGGGCAATTCCGATCATGCACACGCTCGAGCATGGCCTTGCCGGGAACCGGGTACTTGCCGTCTTTGGTATCCTGAATGGAACATGCAATTTCATCCTCACCAGGATGGCAGCCGAAAACCTCACCTACGACCAGGCCCTTCTTGAGGCGCGTGAGATGGGATACGCGGAGGCAGACCCAACTTACGATGTGAAAGGCATCGATGCAGCCATCAAGCTGGTCATCCTCTCCAATACGATCTGGAAACGGAATGTCAAGCTCGATGATGTCGGGATAACCGGGATCGATATGCTTACCACGGACGCCCTCCGTCTTGCCGAAGAGCAGCACTGTACCATCAGGCTCATTGCCGAAGCGGTCCCCGAGCGGGGTATCCTCAGGGTGGCACCCCGGGTTCTTCCCAAAAACCATCCTCTCGTGGTTGACGGGAGCCTCAATGCGATAACCCTTGAGACGGATATGGCAGGAGAGATAACCCTAATCGGGAAAGGGGCCGGGTCCCGGGAAACCGCGAGTGCCATTATCGGTGATGTGCTCTTCATCAGGGAAATGCATGTCCGGGGTCATTAAGCGGAGAAGAGAGTTTCTCCAGATGATGCGGTCGTTCACGCTTGAACATGGATACTTCACGATCACCGATATCCAGAATGCGGCAGGGGTGCCGCGTAGCACGGCACAGGACTGGATCATGCGGCTGGTCGACGAAGGCTGTGTTATCCAGCGGGAAAAGAAACAGGGCCGATCCCCGGCAAGGTATGCATCACTTTCAGCCCTTCCCCAGAGCACCTGTCAGAAAATCTTCACTACCGTGGATGGGGACCAGGTCCGGATTTACCACGAGTGCCTGAGTAGTGCATGCGCAGCCTATTGCGAGCATCACCATGCGCTTGCCGGGGATATCGTGCAGGAAATCCTCCGGGACGGAGCTCTGCTGCGGGAGAGTGCCCGCATGGGGAGATGCGAGATCACCATCGGACTTCACCCGTTTCCTGCCGTGGGGGTGGTCGGGGTTGAACGGGATGGGGATGACATCATCCAGCATATCAGGTGCATCGGAGGCCCGGCGTTTTCATTGACCGATATGATGTCCCGGGCTGATGGTGTCTGCGATGTGCAGGTCAGGCGGAGCGGAGGCGTGGTGGAAGGGGCAATCAGGACCCGTGTTCTCACCCACCTGATCATTGGTATAGATGATACCGACAGCAGGGAAGGCGGGGCAACATTTGCCCTTTCTCTTGCCCTCCTCCAGTTCCTGGGGGGGATAAAAGGAGTCATTCCCATCGATCACCATGTTGCCATGCTCAATCCTGACATCCGTGAAAAGACTGCAGGAAATTCATGCTCCTCGATCGAGCTTGCAGTCCCCCCCCATCTTGTCGATAAGGTGTCGGACCGGGCAATACTTTTTGTAGGGGATGAAGCCCTAACTCCGGAATGGGGGGTTGCCGTGAAGCGGGGGTTCCGCATCGACCCTGGATTTCGTGCATATGGAAGAAAGGCCCGGGAGGGGCGGATCGGTCCTGGTGAAGCGGCACTTGTTGCGAAACGCTTCGCCATCGACCTCCATGGTGGAAGAGGGACAACCGGTGCCCTTGCCGCAGTCGCCCTTGCCGGTTTACCAAACGAGATCCTTCTCGATCCGGAAAGAGAGATCCCCTCTTAAATTGGGAGAACCGGGTTGTTATTCCACCGTGCCGGGCACTGGAAAGAGGCAGAAAGCACCGGGGCACTCCTGATCTGGCGTGTGGCAAAGGTTAAACGATTCTTATGAGATCATTTTTCTGCATATGACTGTTGGAGAGGGCATGAAACGGACCATCAGCCCCGGGATGGTATCGCGGCTTTTAGTCCTTCAGCAGGGAGAGATTAACGAGTACCATATCTACAGGCACCTTGCCGCAGCTCAAAAAAACGTGCAAAACCGGGATGTCCTTCTAAAAATTGCAGATGAGGAACTTTCCCACTATAAAATTCTCAAACATTATTCCGGAAAAGATCTTGCGCCACAATGGCATCATGTATGGAAGTACTCGGTTGTTGCGAGGCTCTTTGGTCTCACGTTCGGGACAAAATTGATGGAGAAGCGGGAGAACAGGGCCATCGATACGTACCAGGAAATTGCCAAGGTTATCCCGGAAGTTGAACGGGTGCTGTCCCAGGAAGAGGAGCATGAGATGGCCCTCATCGGGATGCTCGATGAAAAGGCTCTCAGGTATGTCGGCTCCGTGGTGCTTGGCATAAACGATGCCCTTGTCGAGTTCACCGGAAGCCTGGCGGGATTCACTCTCGCCCTACAGGAGACAAGGATCGTTGCTGCCGCCGGACTGATCATGGGAATTGCCGCCGCACTCTCCATGGGGGCCTCGGAATACCTCTCCCAGAAGTCGGAGAAAACAGGAAACAACCCGATTACCGCAGCTATCTATACCGGAGTTGCCTACCTTGTAACGGTCTTCATCCTTATCCTGCCCTTCCTGGTGATGACCGGAGCCCTGGAAGCGTATGGCATAACGCTGGCAGCGGCCATCGCCATCATTGTACTCTTCACATTTTACACGGCAATAGCACAGGATCTTCCCTTCTGGCGCAGGTTCATCGAGATGGCGGCCATCAGTCTTGGTATAGCTGCAATTTCATTTGGCATCGGCATCCTGGTGAAGATCTTCCTGAACGTAGATATCTGAAGAGGTTTTGACCCGGCGTCAAAAGTAGAAGAAAAGAAACAACCCGATCCTCAATACAGCTACTGCCGGGAATGTCCGCCCGCAGCGTTCCCGGGAGCTGTTCCGGGCACTACCTGGCGTGACCCCACGTCTCCAGACCTGGAAAATGTGGGATGTCCCTACCGTGCAGGGACAAACCGTACCTTTGCTGCACCACAGATCGGACAGATCCAGTCTGCCGGGACGCTTTCAAACGGGATGCCGGGATCGATTCCGGCATCCCCTTTTTCGTGGTCGTAGATATGTCCGCAGATCGTGCACATCATCTCTTTCACAGTCTCACACTTCCTGTCATGAATGGGGGATAACCCCCTTCTCTGGACCTCAGATGCTCTTGAGCTGGTAAAGGGGTTTTCGCGCATCCCTGAAGTTGAACTTGGCCACGATGAGACCGCATTCCTTCAGGCGGTTCAGTGCGTTCCTGATGGTGCGTGGCGAGAATGAAACGCTTCCCACCATCTCGTTCAGGGTCCTCGGTTTGCCGTCCTCGAGGAGTGAGAATACGGCTTTCGCGGAGGACGGGAGTTGTTCAACGGTTCCTTCTTTCCTGATACTGGTCAATTCTGTCATGGTTCTCACCTCATATGTTTGTGTTCTGAAGGCTCCTGCCGGCACGGGTAAGGCCGCAAGGCAGGGGTGCGGCACCCGTGTGTCGTTTACAAGTTCTATGGTATACGAACATTCTATTGTATACGAACCAAACGTATATATAGCTTTTGTTCACCAAGAATAGTACGTGAAAGAGCCCTCCCTGCCAGACTCCCGTTTCGAGTATACGGAACGCCCATCTTACATCGGCCTGTATGCCTCAGACCAGGGTATCCGTGCCATCGACAGCCCGGCCAAGGTCAGGATACTCGATATGCTGGCCCGGCAGGCCATGGCATTCGAAGACCTGGTGGAGGGATCGGGGCGGGCAAAATCTACGATCTCGGTCCATCTGAAGGACCTGGCAGAATCGGGAATCATCAGCGCGAAATCTGATCCCTCTGACGGGAGAAAGAAGATCTTTTATTTGAATGCCCTGTACCTTGCCGGGGCGGATTCATCGGGAAGAGGAGTGTTCGATCTCGATAAGTATATTCCCGGAACATTTACCTGCAACGGAGACCCTGGAGCGATGTTCAGGTTCCTCCTCACCACGATCCGCCTTACACTCTTAAACCAGGGGATAATGATAGACCCGGTACTGAAGATGGCAGGCCTTAAGGCAGGGAAAGCCCTTTATCCCTGTGTCGATGCACCAGGGATAAGTTCGATGGTGAAGAATATCAGCCGGATATGGAAAGATAATTGTCTTGGGAATGTTGAGCTGGAACGCACCGATCCGCTGACGCTGTGCATTACCGATTGCTTCGAGTGCGTAGACCTCCCTGTCTCAGGAAGGCCCGCCTGTGCGTTTGAATCAGGGATACTCACATCCATCTTCTCATCGTTTTATTCCAGGAGGATGACTGCCATTGAGACCCACTGCTACGCGATGGGAAGCAACCTGTGCCGGTTTGTGGTGCTCGGGGAGGAATCCCCCGGGATTTAATTGCCGTCATTGAAGGTCTCACAGCATGTGCCGGGGGGAGAGGAGCCATGACAGGGAACCCGAAACCGGGGCGCAAGAAAACTGACTGATCCTGGCCAGACCTCCTTTTTTCAACTTGATATCCGCAACACCCATACCTCCGGTAATAATTCCTCCGATGCACTCTGAAAGGGAGGGTTCGTGCCCGACAATGAGGAGCGCAGAGAGATCGGTGCATAGGGCGATCCGGTCCATCAGTCCGGAGAAGTCCATGCCCGGTGAAAGTTCCTCCCAAATCTCAGCTCTTTTAGAGTAACAGTAAACGCCGGCAACGATCTCCGCGGTTTCAACAGCACGTTTCAGGGGGCTTGTGGCAATCAGGTCAAAACGGCACCGGTTCCGGAGCATCCAGGATGCTTCCTGCTGCATCTCATCCCGCCCCTGTAGGGTAAGGCGTCGATCCGCGTCAGATTTCCCGGAGGAAGAGGTAACTTCTGCCTTACCATGCCGAAGAATATACAGCTCCATGAACATGAGACGACACCTGAGATTATCAGTATACCTCATGTTATCACCAGGAGCGGGGTGAAGAAGGGGGTCTTATTCCGCTGAAGGTTCATCCCTGCGATACCACTATGTACTGGTATAGTGAGCAGTCAACCAGAGAACAGTCATGTACAAGAAAAAAATCCTGGTGGCAGGAATCGCCGGGGGTCTCCTCCTCATGGTGGTTATCCTGGCAGCAGGTGCTGCCGCAGCAGCGATTCTGCCATACAACATATATGATATACCGGGTATGCGACCGGCAACCGATCCGGTGTCGCTCTATATTTTTTCTACCCCTTTGTCCTTGCTTTGGCAGGGGCAATACTATATGCAGCGATATCCCCGGCCCTTTCCGGAGGTATTGCCCTGAGAGGTGTGACCTTTGGGCTTCTCCTCTTCATGATCTCAACTGTTCCGAGCCTGTTTGTAATCTGTAGCTCCATGAATTATCCTGTCGGATTCTACATCTCGAATATCCTGGCAGGGCTCATCGGATTTCCTCTCTTCGGCATGCTCTGCGCCAGTATCTGGAGAAACGGAGGGATCATTGCATTGAAGAGGGAAGCAGATCGGATTTAAGGTGCAGCATGGTGAGAGATCACTTTCTCCCTGCAGTCACCTGATTTTTATCATCCAGGATCTATAATTTCTTATAACCATGGCCCTCGGGAAAGGAGCATATTTACGAAGCATCACATCGTCACATCTACTCCCGTCCATCCATGTGGGGACAGAACTCGAGGGAAGCTCTCCCCCGTCCGTCTTTATAGGATCCTGGAACTACCCGAAGGTGTATGCCGGTCCGATGATCGCACCGCTCCATGGGGATACAAGGATACTGGATATGCCCGAGTCCTGGATACCGGAACGACGTTCCCAGGAGGAGATCATATCCTACCGGATGAGCCTGGTCCGGGGCAAGCTCATGCAGGATGTCTGCGAACTCGACTCCAGGTTTGCCGGGCAGCTGCGGGAGATCGCCCTCTCGGCAGGATCGATTGAGAGCGAGGCCAGCTTCGAGCAGGTTCCGAGAGGTTTTTCCATCTCTGAAGAACAGACTTCATTTGGCCCGAGCGCAGGCATTGAACGGCTGGAAATCGAATCCCGTGCATGGGACCCGAAGCTTGAGAAGATATACTACGATACCGATCTTCCTGCCGCTTCGGCAATCGCATCACTCCATGCCAATGGCGTTCCGTTTACCTCGATCCAGAAGGCACTCTCGGTAGGGGCGCTCGGCAGGGAAGCATCACGGAAAATGGTCCCGACCAGGTGGGCGATTACGGCCTGCGATACGACCCTGGGGGATCGTCTCCTCAGGGATATCAGGCAGCACCAAGTGATCGATACCGTCATGGTACACAGGTTTTCGAGTCTCCATAACCACTACGCGGTGATCCTTCTCCCGACTCCCTGGCAGTACGAATGGATGGAGGCCTTTCTGCATGTTACAGGGACCGAAGAACTGATCTTTTCCGATTTCGAACAAAACAGGGGAAAACGAGGGTATTCATCGGTAGGGGGGTGCTTCTACTCGTGCAGGATGGCCCTCCTAGAAGCCCTCTCACGCGAACAAAAACAGGCGGGAGCGATCGTCCTTCGGGAAGCACGAAAAGGATACATCCCGATGGGAGTCTTCAATGTCCGTGAGAATGTCCGAAACGCTATGTTACAACCCCCAGATCACTTCGAGGATCTGACCAGCGCCCTGAATTCGGTGGGATCAGGATTCCAGCTGCCCGTGTCCCGGTTTGTTGATGAGAGCTCGCTCCTTTCGGACTGCCTGCGCATGAAGCAGTCACGGCTCCCGGACTTCGTCAGGTAAAGAACTATAAAGTATCCGGGAAAGAGCCAGTTGTCATTCGATTATGCTCATCTTTCCGCCCCGAAATCGACCACGGCCGTTCTTCAGCAGGAATGCGAGGGAAGGGATTCGAACCCCTGAACTCCTGCGAGACTGGACCCTAAATCCAGCGCCTTTGACCTGGCTCGGCAACCCTCGCAATGGTTAAGAACTTTCATTTCTGGAAATTTCTGCTTTTCCATTCCCGTGATCCGGGTTCCTGGTGATGGACCCGGAGATACCGGGAATAAAGATTGGTGCCTGGATTTTCACCGGGCATGAAATATCGCGTCGCTGGTAAGGATTACGTTGTTTTCGCACCACTTTATTATTTTGCGTAGTATATTCTCATCATTCAGGGCATTGATCAGCGAATACACGGAGCTTCGTGGATGAACAGTTTTGAGTGTCGCAAAATTATTATTTTGCGCAAAGATTATAAACATGGAAATATAACAGAAAATTGCCATATATGATGGCCTGGAAAGCTGAGCAGTACCGGGTTCCCAAACCTTGTCTCCAGCACCAGCAAGGTATGGTATCCGCACATCCCCGAATACCTGGATAGGATATGGTAAGCAGGAATATCACGTGCCACACTGGGCAAAAGAACGATCGCGGCTGGTCGCCACCTTACAGCTGGCGGTTATTCCAAGGTGATAATTCCCTCCTACGAGTGAACCTGCTTACCTGGTTATATTACGGAGATGTCCGCGATGCCTTGAAATTACCCGGTAACAGGTCGTTATTGGATCATATATGGTAAACCCTTTTCTGCTTTTTAATGGAAAGCGGAAGGGTGAAGGGATGAATACGACGCCGAATCTGCAGGGCGTTGTACCATTCAGTGGTATATTTGACCTCCTAAACCCCTTCACTTTTCAAAAACCGCCTGGCACAGGAGGCACATGGGAATTCGTATCCTGAACCGGTGTCCTCAGTAAATCCGGCAGAATGGTTGCCAACGGGCCTCAAGAGAATCCTGATATTCTATGCATGTACAGGTTTTAGTGCATGAAGCGCCTTGGGCATCTGGCAATCATTGCCCACGATATGGGACTCATCTTTGAGTTCCTGGCGCTAATTACCCTAGTCCCATTTCTTGTTCTCCTGGTCTTCCAGGAATGGGACATGATCATTCCCATGGGATCGGTTCCCATGGTCTTTGTCATCCTCGGTTTTCTCATCTCCAAAGTCCCCGGAAAGGCGACCACTCCCTCCCTGTCCGTTGCCCTGGTCGCAGTCTCCCTGACCTGGCTTGCGATTGCCGTGGTCGGAGCTCTCCCCTTCATCATTGCCCTCAAAATTTCATGGACAGATGCAATTTTTGAGGCAATGTCAGGATGGACGGGGACCGGGTTTACGGTCATGAAGTCTCTTGACACCATGCCCCGGACACTGATATTCTGGCGTTCATTCATGCAGTGGATTGGGGGTATGGGAGTCATTGCATTCGGGATTGCCATGCTCTCCCATTCGGGGCTTTCCCAGAGCCGGCTCTATCGGTCAGAGGGTCGGTCGGAGGCCCTGATGCCAAGCGTTGTATCAACCGGGAGAAGAATGTGGACAATCTACTTTTTTCTCACCGTCATGTTCACCGGCCTGGTCCTCTTTTCCGGGATTCCAGTCTGGGATGCCATGAACCTGGTCATGGTCTCGATTGCCACCGGAGGTTTCGCACTCCACGATGCAGGCATGTTCTACTATAACAACGAACTGCTGGAAATCCTCCTGATTCCTGCCATGCTGGCCGGAGCCCTGCCCTTCAAAGTCTATTTCCTCATTTACAGGGGAAAGTTCCGGGCATTCTTCCGCGACCCGGTGGTGCGGCTCATCATCGCCCTCTCCATAACAGGATCAGTGGTAGTTGCCATCAACCTGTATCTTTTCAATAATATCGCCCTTGATGATGCATTCCGGCAGGGTTTTTTCTGCACCATCTCAGGATACACCTGTACCGGGCTCCAGGACTCGACCCTTCAGTGGCTCCCCCTTCCACTCATCGTCATCACCCTGTTGATGATGATCGGAGGTGCAGCTGGAAGCACATCAGGAGGGATTAAAACAAACAGGGTCATTCTTGGTTACGAAGGGCTCGTCTGGTGGTTCAGGAGACTATTCGTCCGGGGAAGCGTCATCATCCCGTTCAGGCACGAAGGACGTAACATACCTTCGCGTATTTCTGAAGTCGATCTTTCGAAAAACATGCTCGTCATTTTCCTTTACGTGATAATGATCTTTATCGCAACTCTCCTCGCTCTCCACCTCGCTCCAACCACGTTTGAAGTCCACCAGGTTGTTTTCGAGCTGGTCTCTGCAGCAAGCAACGTAGGTCTGGGGCTCGGCTATCTCACACCTGCCAGCCCCGGTGCGATCAAGTGGCTCTTTGTTTTCGTGATGTGGATCGGCAGGCTTGAGATCGTCCCTGTGCTCATCCTTGCCATGGGAATTGTCCGGGGCTTCGAGTCGAAATAGATATGATTATCCGGCCTGCAGGGAGCGAATGCTGATATTTATTGCAGGTTAATTCTTCAGTGAATGAAGCGCCTCGGGCACCTGGCGATCATCGCCCACGATATGGGGGTCATCTTTGGGTTCCTCGCGCTGATCACCCTTGTCCCCCTCATCGTCGCCCTGGTATTCCGGGAATGGGAAATGATAATCCCCATGGGATCGGTCCCCGTGATCTTTCTGTCTTTTGGGTTTCTCATTTCAAAGGTGCCGAAAAAGGCATACCCCCCCTCACTTTCCGTTGCACTCGTTGCGGTGGCTCTCACCTGGTTCCTCGTTGCCCTTGTCGGGGCTGTCCCCTTCACCCTCGCCCTCAATATTCCCTGGACCGATGGGATATTTGAGTCCATGTCAGGCTGGACGGACACGGGTATAACCGTGATGACCTCGCTTGACAAGATGCCAAAAACCCTCATCTTCTGGCGGTCATTCACGCAGTGGCTGGGCGGTATAGGGGTGATCGCTTTCGGAATCGCCATGCTGTCCCGCTCTGGTTTGTCACAATCCCAACTCTACCGGTCAGAAGGGCGGTCTGAAGAACTCATGCCAAACGTTGTTTCGACAGGCAGGAGGATATGGGTAATCTATGTCGTCCTGACACTGCTCTCCATCGGTTTAATCCTCTTTTCAGGTGTCGCGCTCTGGGATGCCGTGAACCTGGCAATGGTTTCCATATCCACGGGAGGGTTCTCTCCTCACGATGGCGGGATGGGCTACTATGACAATATCATACTCGATTTCCTGTTGATCCCGGTGATGATTGCAGGTGCGCTTCCCTTCAAGGTGTATTTTATCACGTCGCGGGAACGATTCAGGAAGCTCTTCAAAAACCCGGTACTCCGGCTGATTCTTGCCCTGACCCTTGTTGCCTCATCAATCGTGATCCTCAACCTGTATCTGTTCAATCATTACACACTGGTCGATGCTGCGAGGTTTGGAGGGTTTTCCACCGTTTCAGGATTAACAAGTACAGGACTCCAGAACTCATCGTTCCAATGGGTTCCGCTCCCCATCATAATCATCATGCTCCTGATGCTGATAGGAGGATCTTCGGGAAGTACGTCGGGTGGCATAAAAGTTGACCGTATTCTACTGGGATACGAAGGTTTGATCTGGTGGTTCAAACGCCTGTTCGTCCGGGGGAGCGTGATGATCCCCTTCAAACACGAAGGGAGGAATATCCCGGTCAGAATTTCAGAGCTCGAACTTTCGAAGAACATGCTGATCATCCTCCTCTACCTCTTGACTGTATTTATCGCGGTCATCCTGGCACTCCACCTTGCACCGACACAGCTGGAGATACATGAAGTAACTTTTGAAGTCATCTCTGCGGTGGGGAACAATGGCATGGGATACGGGTATGTAACTGCTGCAAGCCCAATGTCCGTCAAGTGGCTCTTCATCTTCGTGATGTGGATTGGCAGGCTCGAGATAATCCCTGTCCTCATCCTGGTGATGGGGCTGATCCGGGGTTTTGAGCCGAAGTAACGGGATTCGTTCATATCCCCTCAATGTTAAACCCATTGAATATTTCCGAATCATTGAATTAAACCTCATTACGAGGTCTTTTGATACTATCACAATCTTATTCAGCTTATACCCCCAGTTCGTTTTAAGCAATGATCGTCGACCTGATGACGCTGTCCCGAATCGGTGTGGCCGCTATCGTCTGCTGGATCAATTTCGTCCTTATTGACCAGATCTTCAAACTGCCGGAGAAGGGAGGCGTAAGCGGAGCATCGGCCATCGCGAGGGAGATCGAACGGGGTAACGGATCGCTTCACGGCGGATATATGATGGGAAATATCGTCTCATCGCCTGATGCTTCAGCAGGGACCCTCCTCGCATCCTGCGGAGTATATGCGGCCGGGATTCCCGGGGGCCTTTTTGCTGCGGTGCTTGTGTATATCGGGAACCGTATTTGCTACGATCCCGGTTATGCAGGAACCACAGGATGTATAAGTGCCACATTTATTGTCTATGGATTTACCCGGATCGGGTTTGCCGCCTCGGATTTCATTGCCGGAATGGTTATTGCCATCCTCACCATCCAGGGGATATCGTACATCCATGCAAGCAGGCTTCTTGCGAGGATCTGGGAGGTGAGATCGAGATGAACGGGCAGGAGGCGGCACTTCTCGTCTGCGGGGTTATTGCGATTTATGCGGCGATCCGGGTAATCCTTGAAAAAAATACGATGCGAAAATTGCCATTCCTGAATGTTGTTTCCTTTGCCATATCCGGATCGATCGTCCTCATTACTCCTCACCCCCTGGCAATTCTCGCTGCTGCAGCGTATTTTGTTGGCTCAACGTTTGAATCGAATGCCATTGCGAGTACCTGGGCGGGAGGGCCAAAGAATGAATGAGATTTTCGCGGTAATCTACGGGGGGCTGATCGTCCTTGGCGCTCTTGCCACCATGGTCTCCAGGGACCCTTTTAATAAATTAATTTCACTCGGCCTCCTCGTCGCCGGGGTTATGCCCTTCCTTTCAGACCGGGGGCTGCTCGATGTCCTCGCCGCAACGGCACTTATTGCACCCCTTTCCACCATTTTCGTTCTCATGGCATTGGGGAGGGATGCCCGTGAGCCCTGAATTCGTCATCGGCCTCGTCATTATTCTCATCGGCACAGTGGCCTCGGCATTCCCCCGCCCCAAGAAGTATCTCGTGCAATTGATCAACCTTGAAATACCTGCCTGGGGGCTCCTGCTGGTGATGCTGTCCTATGACGAAGCCCTTGCGCTCCTCACCTTCGGGGGGGTCACTGCACTGTCCACTTTTATCTATGTACGGGTCATCCAGAAGAAGGAGGCAGCGGCATGATCCAGAAAATATCCCGGATTATTTCCAATTACGAAGTGATCATGCCGCTCTTTGCCGGTGCGGTCACCGTCCTCTTCATCATCGCCATCCTCTCCCTTCCACTTCCGTACCATGAAGACCAGCTGTATACAAAGACGATTAACCGATCGAGCACTCTCAATCCGTATGACAGGGGTGGGCTGCCGTTCACCGATGTGGTTATCAAAGCCCAGTATCCTGAGAATTCTCCTACCGCAGGGTATGTCACCACCTACCTGACACCGCTATCGTGGTTCATTGCCAACAGCACACTCCATGCCGGGACCACCATTGTCGCCCATCCAGGGGGCATTCTCGATGAAATTCTTTACAATACCCGCGGGCTGGACACGGTGGTGGAGCCAACGATTCTCTTCATCGCTTTTGCGATTGCATCGTATCTTTTCAGGAAGGGATGAAGGATGTGGCAACAGTACTCGCTTGGACTCCTCCTTGTGCTGGTCGCCGGGGTCATTGCGTTCTTTGCCCTCGTCCTTGAAAAGGACGATCTCCACCGCCTCCTCCTCATCGACCTCGTGGAAATCGCTTCGCTGGGAATCATCGCCCTCCTCGGGACAGATCTGGCCGAAGCCCTGATCCTCCCCGGACTGGTGGTCGGCATCGCAGAACTCCTCGCCCTTTCCCAGATCTACGTCATGAAAGAGGGGATAAAGGATTGCGTGGTGAAAGGACTGGACATCGAGGTGATTCAGGCCGATGCCCCTCTTATCATATCGATCCTCCTCATCATCTACGGGATAATCCTTTCAGGTTTTACCGGTGGAGGAATAGCGGGCCTCGGCGCAGTATTCTATATCATGTCCCGCGGGCACCGGGAAAAGTTCGAGCTGCTGGAGATTGCCGCCGGTATTTCATGGGCAGTCTGGATTCTCGCATTTTTCATCTTCATGTCCTTCCCGGAGTACTGGCTCACTGCGTTATTCATGGCCGCTGTAGGGATCCTGCTGAAAGTAGCAGCAAAAATGGCCCTTGTCGGGACGATGTGGGGGGATAACCCATTATGAACATTGCAGGCGAGCCATTCCTGGTTCTCGAATTCGCGGATGAACTGGTGTACCTCACTCCCTATACCACCACCCTGCTCCTGTTTGCCCTGGCCTTCACCATCTTTGCCATCATCAGTCGCCCGGAACGGCAGGTGGACATCGTTTTCGGGGGTGATGCTTTCTATGCAAAGAAAACATCCCTCTCCGAAATGAGGTTCCGGAGGTTCATGGCCATCGCCTGCGGGCTTGCGTCCATGGGTGCGGTGGTGACGGGCGACATTTTCAATTTCACGCTCTTCATCTCCCTTGTCGGAATCTGCAATGTTGGAATTGTCGCCGCGGTGAAGATACGGCATGTACAGGAGGCGGCGTTTCAGTACGGGATTGTGGCACTGTCAGCAACCGTCCCCCTGTTCGGAGCGGCAGCACTGACCGCGGCTACCACGGGCACCCTTTCGATGATCGAACTGGGGAAAGCGACTACCGCCGCTGTCTCTCCAGTCATCAAAGCATTGCTGGTACTAGGCGTCATGGGGGAGGGGATGGCTCCGTTCTACGCTGCAAAAGCTGAAATGTTCAGGGCGCCTGGCGCGCCGTACGTGATCATGTGCTCGCTCTCATCCCTCCTCATTTTCCTGAGGGTGATCGAGGTAGTCCTGGTGATATGATGCTGTCGAAAAGCCGGTTTGGTCTGTTGGCATTTGCATCGGGGTTTCTGATAGTGATAGGTTTCTTCCTTGAGTGGGGAGATTACCTGCCCTTCTGGGCATATGCAGCATTGCTCGTCTGTTGTTTCCCGGTCTTCACCCTCTCTCTTGGTCTCTGGTGGATGGCAAGGGAACACGAGGAGGATATTCCATTCGTGGGGTACTGACATGATCGAATATGTCCTGTTTGCAGTGTTCTTTGGCCTGCTGCTCCTAGGCATTCATCGAAAGACAATAGCCCGTATCCAGCGGCGCCCCGGTCCGCCGGTCTGGCAGGAAATCCTTCACATGCTCAAGTTTTCCTTCAAGAGTACCTGGATCCCTGCAACGGCAAGCGGGACACTCTTTGTGGGCATTGTCCTGCTGGCCATCGGTATCTGGACCGCCGCCCTCTTTGTAGTCCTCACCGGGGGAAGTCTCCTGATCATCTTTGGTATATACATGCTTCATAAGATCGTCGAGCATGGGTTCGGACTCTCATCGGGCTCACCCTATGGCAAGTTCGGGGGTGTCAGGTCGGTCATTTCTGCTGCTTCGGAAATACCGCTCTTTGTTACGGTCGCAGTGATTGCTCTCTTCACGGAATCCTTCTCCCTGGCAGACATCACGGCCTACCAGGAAGTTCATGGTCCCCTCCTTTTCCTGGTTCCCCTCCCAGCACTCGCGATGTACATTGTTATTCTCTCAAAAATGCCATCCAGCCCGTTTTCCATTGTAGAGAGCAAAGAGATTGTATCCGGGTACAAGACTGAGCATTTCGGTGTATGGCGTGCAGGCCTGGAGGTGACCAACGGATTGAAGACCTATGTCCTGCTCTTCACGTTCCTCGCCGTATTCATCGGCAGCCTGCCCCTCTGGTGGATTCTCATCGGCATGGTTCTCATCATTCTCTCCCTGTCGTTTGTCTGTGCGTTGTGCCCGATGCTTTCGCCGTTTGATACGGTGACCGTCCAGATACTGATCACGGCGATCATGGTCGTTTATGCAGGGATCCTGTGGGTGGTTGCATGATCCGGGAGGTTATTCTTGGGGCGGGGGCTATCTACCTTGCAGTTTTGTTCATCCAGCTTGTCCAGCGGCCGTCAACCGCCCTGGGCGTTCTTGTTGCAGGCAGTATCCTTGCGCTTGCAACTGGGCTCTACTGGTATGACAATGAACATCACATCCACAAATGGGAGACGTTTGCCCTTTGGGCTGTCGTCCTCCTGTTCGTAATCTACGGGACACTCAAATATACGGGTGTGCTGCCATGAGCGGATATCTGTACGAAAAGGATCTGACTTCCATGAAATACGATATCCTCACCAGCACCCGCCATGACCGGATGGTGCGCGAGATTGCAGCCGATATCGGCATCCCCCAGATCAAGCTCCGGCGATATATCATGGAACGGTTCGATATGCTGCTGATGGAGAACCTGCCAGCACGGTACGAAGAGGGAAAACGGCAGATGGCCTATGCATCAGAAACGGAGCGCGACCTGCGGGCCCACCTGTACTCGCGGGCCATCCCGCTCGTTACCGAGGATGAAATGGACCGTATTGTCACCCGCGTAAAAGAGTTGATGGAGAGTGGAATGCCAAGGGAGGAAGCGGTCCTGGCCGGAAAAAACCTGTTCAGGGGGTCTATCCTGAAATGAGCCTGCTCCAGAGGGTCAAAAATTTCGTCCGTTCACGATCAATCCATGTTGCCTATGTCGATGTCGGTTCGTGCAACGGGTGTGATATCGAGGTGCTCGCCTGTCTCTCCCCCAGGTATGACATCGAACAGTACGGGATATACGTCCACAACAACCCCCGTGAGGCCGACATACTCCTGGTAATTGGGGCATTCACGCCGGGCTGGGAGGACAAGCTCCGGAGCGTATGGGACAAGATCCCTGAGCCCAAAGCGGCGATTGCCATCGGTAACTGCCCGATTTCCGGGTGCCTGTATAACCGACCCCACACGCTCATCGATCCTCCGGTGGCCAAACATATCCCCATCGCCGCCCAGGTACCCGGATGCCCCCCCCGGCCAACGGAAATCCTCTCCGCGGTGCTTGCTGTCGCTCCGGTCGTGTTCAAGGACTTCGAGGTGAAGAAGCGATGAAACGGACTGTGGATGTCTCGATTCCTGTCGGACCCATACATCCCTGCTGGAAAGAGCCGGCCCGGGTGAAATGCGAGACGAAGGGGGAGTTCGTCCTCTCGGCCGAGGTGGAACTCGGATACATGAAGAAGGGGATCGAACGGATCATGCGGGGCCGGCCCTGGCAGGAAGTGATGTTCCTTGCCGAACGGGTATGCGGGATCTGCTCGGTCATCCATAACATGGTCTTCATCGAGGCGCTCGAAGGCATCAGCAGCATCCCGGTCCCCGAACGCGCCGCTTTGCTCCGGGTAATTGTCAACGAACTTGACCGGATGCAGAGCCATATCCTTGCCAATTTCTCGTACTGCTATACCATCGAGCATGAGACGCTCGCCATGTACCTGCTTGATGTACGGGAGAAGGTGATGGACGAGCTTGAGCGGATTACCGGAGCCCGGGTGACCTGTGCATATATCGTCCCGGGAGGGGTCAGGTTCGATCTCAGGCATGAGGACGCACTTCGCCTGCGGGCAAACCTTGCCGCAATCGAAGATGAGATCATCCGTTACACGGGGATGTTTGAGAACGGGCCGATGATTGCCTTGCGAAGCAAAAGAATCGGAATCCTGACAAAGGAGGATGCCCGTGAAGCATGTGCCGTTGGGCCCACCGCACGGGCAAGCGGGATGCCTGAATCCGATCGGCGGCTGTACCATCCGACATACCAGAAGCTCGGTTTTGTCCCGGTCTCCCGTGAAGAGGGAGATAACTTTGCCCGGATCATGATGAGGTTCCAGGAGATCCTCCAGAGCATCGCCCTGATCCGCAGATGCCTCGACACGTTGCCGGAGGGACCCGTCCGCGGCGGTGGAATCCCTGGTGCGGGTGAGATAGCCTACTCCGGTGAAGCCCCCCGCGGGGAACTTTCCTATTTCATCAGAACCGATGCCGCAGGCAGGATCGTTGATATCGCCATCCAGACCCCGTCTATCATGAATATAGAAGCATGCTGTCACTATATGCTCAAGGGGGTGGCATCGCTCGCGGATGTCCCGTCAACATTTGTCTCATCTGACCCCTGCATAGCCTGCACGGAGCGGTGATATGGCGCTTTCGCTCAAATATTACCTGAAAGAAATTTTCCGGATCGAATGGTTGAAGAAGTTCCTGTTTGCCAGGACCGCACCACTGGGCACTCCTACATACTTCAGGAACTTTCCCGAGCTGACCGGGAAGACCTGCACCCACGCCCTCTTCTGCATGATGGCCTGTCCTGCCCCCGGGGCGATCGAGGTGATAAAGACCCCGGAAGGGTGGCAGCCGAGAATCCACATCGGCCACTGCATCAGGTGCGGTCTTTGTGTCGAGGCCTGCCCGAACGGGGTGCTCTCCAGCGGACGAATTCTTGAGAGCATGTTCTACGACAACACCGCGCTCTCGTTCTCATTCCGGATCGATGTGGATACGGACAAGTGTATGGGGTGTGGTAACTGCGCTGTCGCCTGCCCGGTGAACAAGCTGATCGATGCCCAGATGTCGTTTGGCGGCAGGGCATCCACCGATGAACTTCTGCTCATGGTCAGCGCAGGGAAATGCCGTGCAGTTCACGTTGAGAAATGTACAGGCTGCAAGACCTGCGAAGATAACTGTCCGAACAAGGCAATTTCGGTTACCCGTCTCCTGGAAGCGATACATTGTCCAGAGGAGGATCTATGAGGGTTATCCTGAATACAGGAAGGACCATCAGGCAGGGTTCATATGTGGAGCGGAAGACTTCTGCCGATTATATGGAAGAGGCGGCTTCCCTGAACATGAACAGGATGGATATGTTCGAGCTTGCAGTCGAAGACGGAAACCATATCCGGGTCCGAAGCGACCATGGCGAGGTGGTCATGAAAGCACGGGCCGTGGAAGGACTGATAAGGGGACAGGTCTTTGTCTGCCTCGGACCTTATGCCAACCACCTGGTCGGCCCCGAGACCCATGGTACCGGGATGCCGGATTTCAAGACCACACAGGTGACTCTCGAGCCCACGACCGATCCGGTCCCGACAATCCGGGAGCTGATGGAACGATGTGGAGGGGTTGGTTATGAAGATTGAAGACGTGGTCTGTACCTTCTGCGGGTGCCTCTGCGATGACCTCGTGGTGGAGGTGGAGAACAACCGGGTTTGCAGCGTGGAGAACGGTTGCACGCTTGCAAACGAAAAGTTCATGAGAGACCACCGGTTGAAGAATCCGATCAGGAGGGACGGTAATGGATGGAAAGCGGTCTCGTATGATGAAGCCATCCGGGAAACCGCAGAAATCCTGCTCGATGCCGACCGCCCCCTCCTCTATGGATGGAGCGGGACTCACGGGGAGGCCCAGAGTGTCGGCGTCCACCTCGCCGAGCTTATCGGCGGGGTGATCGATAATACCTCCACCGTATGTCATGGGCCATCCATCATGGCTATCCAGGAAGTGGGCCATCCGGGTTGCACACTCGGACAGGTCAAGAACCGGGCCGATGTCATCGTGTACTGGGGTGCAAACCCCATCGACGCACACCCGAGACATATGAGCCGCTATACCACCTATGCTGACGGCTTCTTTATAGAGAATGCTTTCCGGGACCGGAAGGTCATCGTGGCGGATGTCCGGCAGACCGAATCATCGGCCATCGCAGATGAGTTCCTTAAGATTGACAGGGGCGGCGATTATGCTGCCCTCTCGGCCCTGCGGGCCATAGTCCGGGGGAAGGGTGACCTGATCCCTTCCAGGGTTGCAGGGGTGACGCGGGAACAGCTCTTCAGGGTTGCCGAGATCTGCATGAAAGCAAAGTTCGGAGCGATATTTTTCGGCCTCGGCCTGACCATGTCGCCGGGGAAATATAAGAATATCCGGAACGCAATCGAGCTTACCCAGGAACTCAACCGGCATACCAAGTTCACAATTTCTCCAATGCGGGGGCACTGGAATGTCTATGGTTCAAACGAGGTGTTCACCTGGATTACCGGGTATCCATATGCCATCGATTTCGCCCGGGGTATTGCTTTCTACAACCCGGGTGAGACGACCAGCGTGGACATCCTGATGCGGGGCGAGTGCGATGCATGCCTCGTGGTGGCAAGCGATCCGGGTGCTCATTTTCCACGTGCATGCGCAGAACACCTCGCCCGCATCCCGACCGTGCAGATCGACCCGCACGTCAACGCGACTACCCACCTTGCCACGCTCCAGATCCCGGTTGCAGTCACGGGTATCGATGCCGAGGGGACCGCCTACCGGATGGACGGAGTTCCGATCCGGGCACGAAAACTCTTCACGGGCTCCTACCCAAACGACCAGGAGATACTGGAGAAGATCTTTGCAAGGGTGAAGGAGGCGAAGCGATCATGACCGATCTTCTGGTGAAAAACGCTTATGTCATCGATCCACTCTCGGGAATCCGGGGAGAGATCATGGATATTGCCATCCGGGACGGGAAGATCGTGGAAGACACCGGCAGCGGGGCACCAGTCATCGATGCCGGGGGCTGCCTGACGTTCCCAGGAGGAATCGACTCCCACTCCCATGTCTGCGGGACCAAAGTGAACTTTGGCCGGTACATGAGCCCCGAGGACATGCGGGCAGGGAGGACGGCGCGCAAAGGTGTCATGCGCGTGACGTCAGGATACAGTGTGCCGACCACCTTTGGCAACTCCTATCGCTACAGCACGATGGGTTATACCACGGTACTCGAGGGTGCGATGGCGCCCCTGGAGGCCCGGCATACCCACGAAGAGTTTACGGCAACCCCGCACCAGGACATGCTGGCAAATACCCTCTTTGACGGCAACTGGGCTATCATGGAGGCTGTACGGGATAAGGACGTGAAACGTGCCGCGGCCATCGTCGCATGGACGCTTGATGCGGTAAAGGGGTTTGCCATCAAGCTGACCAACCCCGGGGGAACAGAGGCCTGGGGTTGGGGGAAGGATGTGCACAGCGTTCGTGATGAAGTACCCTATTTCGGGGTCACCCCCGCCGAGATCATAGAGACCATGATCAGGGCAAACGAACTCCTCAACCTGCCCCATTCGGTCCATATCCACTGCAACAACCTCGGTGTTCCGGGCAATTACCAGACAACCCTTGATACCATCGATCTCGCTCCGGACCTTAACCGCAACCGGCAAAGCCTGTACCTGACGCATGTCCAGTTCCATTCGTATGGTGGTTCAACGTGGCGTGATATCTCTTCGAAATCCGAAGACATCGCCCGGGCGGTGAATTCCAGGCCGCAGGTAGCAATCGACATGGGCCAGATCATGTTCGGCCGGACCACGACAATGACGGCAGATGGTCCGATGGAATGGAAGCTCTACATGCTCCATCATAACAAATGGAGCAACCATGACGTGGAGCTGGAGACCGGGTCAGGAATAATCCCGGTATATTACGGGAGAAAGAGCCTGGTAAACTGCGTCATGTGGGCTATCGGGCTTGAACTCGCCCTCCTGATCAACGATCCATGGCAGTGTATGCTTGCCACCGATAACCCGAACGGAGCTCCGTTCGTAAAATACCCCGAAATCATCGCCCTCCTGATGAGCAGCAGGTACCGCGACATCGAACGGTCTGCTATCGATCCACGGACCGAGCACTACGTCCCCCTCTTTGCCATCGACCGGGAGCTGGACTGGTATGATATTGCGGTGATGACCCGGGCAGCCCAGGCAAAAGCCCTTGGCATAGAGAGAATCGGAAAAGGCCACCTTGCGGAGGGGGCCGAGGCAGATATCGCGATTTACCCCCTGAAACCGGATGAACTCGATCCTGCCGCTGATTACCAGCAGGTGATGGCAGGCTTTGCCAAGACACGGTATACCATCAAGCGGGGACGCGTTGTGGCCCGAAACGGCGAGGTGGTCGTTGAGGGGGCAAACAGCACCATCTGGTCCAGGGCGGATGTCCCTCCCGAATACGACCTGAACAGGGATGCCGAATTCGTGAAAAAGTTCGAACAGTATTACACCGTGAGAATGCGGAACTACCCGGTCCAGGACATATACCTGCCCAGGGGATACTTTATCAGTACCGAGGCATCGCTATGAGAGTCACCCTCAAGACCCGGGCACGGGCAAAGCCGAGGATTCCGATCGAGGCGGAGACGATCATCCCCCAGAATTTTCTCCAGAAGAACGATGTCCGGGTGTACGAGGGGAACAAGGAGCGGAAACTCGAGGATATTTTCTTTATTACCATCGAGGGTCCGGCGGTATCCCCCGACCAGGTCGAAATTGTCCTGACCGGGGATACCGGGGTGATCAAGCGGGTCGGCGAATACATGAATGCCGGGCGAATCATTGTCGAAGGGGATATCGGCATGCATTGCGGTAATTTCATGAGCGCCGGAGAGATCATCATACGCGGTAATGCCGATTCCTGGCTCGGCCGGGAGATGCGGGGCGGATTAATCCGATGCGAGGGGAATGCCGCCCACTACTGCGGAGCCGGTTACCGCGGAGAGAAGAGGGGGATGCGGGGGGGAACACTCGAGGTGCTCGGGAACGCCGGGGACTTCACTGCAGAATACCTCTGCAGCGGAGAGGTGCACATCCACGGCAACTGCGGGGATCTCCCTGGCGTTGAGATGCGTGGAGGGGTCCTCACCATTGGCGGGGACTGCACCCGCCCCTGCGGGAACATGACTGGCGGAACCTGCAGGATCTTTGGGGCGGCGCACCAGTTCCTCCCGACATTCCGGAGGAATGGAACCGAGGACGTGGAGTATAACGGGAAACGGTGCCGGATGGCCGCCTTCCGCGGGGATGTCGCCAACCGGGGGAAGGGGACAGTTCTCGTCAGGGAGGATTGACTTTTTCAATCGCCCGGAAACGTGCCTTTGAAAAAGGGTCTGGATCCGAGGCTTACATGAAATGGATATTTAAAAACGGGGGGAATTCGGAAATGACCGTTATGCCTCTTCAACGTCTTCGGACTGGCAGGATGGGCACACCGGCCTTTTGCTCACACTGGTAAACCTTTCTCCGCATTCTCTGCATTTGTAGTTCTTTCCCTTGACCCGGTCAGGCGGTAATTCCAGATCCATTGGCCCTCCGACAGAGCACATTTATGGTCACCTCAGTAGCATCCATCGACAGGAACCCTGATAAGCCTATGCAAAAGGCAACAGGTCCTGATTTTGTCAATCCGACGCTCCGGTATAACCGCGGGGTTGTGATGAGGTGCCGGACACGACGCTCGCGATCCTCTCCGATAGGTCCGGTCCGCATGCCCCGACTCAGTCAAAGAGGTGGGCGCTGAACCGCTTTGACGATGAACCGTCCTCGCTTTTGCGTGCCGCCGGAGTTCCTCTTTTTGCTGGTATACCGATGGAACGGAATGCACAGGTGCCGGAATCCTCAAGGAACACCATGCATTTACTTCCGATACAGGACTTTTTATCAAACGGGCATAACCTGTCAGTCATAGATTGTATTCTCCTCTCACCTGGTCTTCCAGCTGTTGCGGGATATCGCGGTTTGCCATGATCGGCGGGCACGGGGAAATATTCCTCTCAAGCCGGGCTTCTCCCTCCATTTTGCAAAAAGGCTGGTTGTTTTGTGGATCATGGATGGCAGAACATGGAAATAGGCAAAAATATAGTTATCGCGCGTGGCGCGGCGCCAGCCGTCTTTTAGCAGGTGCCAATTAGCGCCACGAACGGTACGCACGAAAAGAGCAGGATCGCAGCCGCCATCATGATTTGTTCCTTCACAATGTTCCTCCGGTTCACTGGAGAAAAAACGGCACGCGCAATTAAAAATTGGGTGGATGGTTCCGGTTCAATGGTCATGATCCCCGGTTTTACTCCAGGGTCTGTCCAGGGCATGCAATAAACCTGATGGGATCAACCATTGCCTGCCATGTGTGCGAGGATGCAGTATGGGAAAAATACCCGGCCTCACAACCATTCCAGCCACAGTCACAAGTGAACCCCCTGCTTAATGACAGATCCACTAAAGAATCCTGGATATCCTTCGGGGTAAGCCGGTTTGAAGATTTAATCAATTCCCCGTTCCCACAGTGATAACTCCCGCAGGGCTGCGGGATCTCAGGAAAGCCCGGAGATCCTTTTTATCAACCGGCGGACTGGTCCCTGCCGGACAGCAATTGAACCCGCCGGGCAGATCTCGTGGCAGCAGTAACACCGTATGCAGGCCGTCCGGGCGATATCCGGGATGCCCTCCTTCATGGTGATCGCGCGTGCCGGGCAGATGAGTGCGCAGCGGCCACAGTGCTGGCAGAGATCCGTGAGAATGATGGGGTATTGGGCATAGGCACCGCCAAGTCCGTGCAGGATGGCAAGCAGCATGTTCCGCTGGATCCCGAGCCCCTGTCCCAGGTAGGTCGAAGGGAGCCGTACTCCGTCTCCCTGCAGAGTCTCCGGAAGGTTCCCTATTACAGATATCGTTTCGGCCACGCTTCCGGGAACACCCCGTTCCCGCGCTACCCGGAGGGTAGGTACTTCGGTGACAGGAATCCCCATCATCCTGCAGGTGATCATGTCAAGAGCGGTTGCACTTCTCGCGGCAAGGACCGCTCCCAGCTGCCGCGGGGTGCCTGATGACGGGCCATCCCCTTCCATGACCATGACTGCATCCATGATCTGGAGTGAAGGACGCAGGAGATCATTTAAGTCAAGGATCATCCCGGCAAAGTGGTTGGGATCCTGGAACCGCGCATGGTGCATGGGTTTTTCGAGGCCGGGGACAACCCCGAACAGGTTCTTGACTCCGCCGGTATAAAGGGTCCAGAGGTGGGTCTTGGCCTTCGAGAGAACGATGATATGGTCTGCATCGAGTGCCGGAGTGATTACCGGAAAGCTCTTTGCCAGGCGGCCGGCAGGGTTCGAAACGATGCGAAATCCAGGATCGTAATTCAGTTCTGCGCCGGTATCGCGGGCGACCATGTCGTACCCGGCAGCGGCATACAATCGCTTGAGGTTCGCAGCGGTGTATCGTATCCCCCCTCCCGGGCTGTCGGCGATGGTAACCCTGCACCCGAGATCTCCGCAGATGAGCGATACGGCCCGGACCACTTCAGGGTGCGTTGTAACGCACCGTTCCGGGGCAAGTCCCTGGAGGAGATTTGGTTTGAGAAGAACGTGGCTCCCCTGGCCGATAAACGAGGTAATGCCCCCCAGTGCCACGACAGTCTCCCGGACGGATCGCTCGACCTCTTCACGGGTATACGTTCTGCATTCCACACACGATACCACTTCGTTATCAAGAGCAGCCAATCAATCACCCTGGCTTTTCTCTTTCACAGGAATTGCCGGAAAACAGGAAACAGCCGCCGAGGAAATATGCGATGGGAATGGTCCAGAGGGGGTGTGCGACCAGGAAGTAAACCCCGGCACACCCCAGGATGAACCGGGCACCAGGGGTATCGTTGCCAAACGCGGCCATGAATGCGGCACCATACACCAGGGCAGTGATTGCAAGGTAGACAAGAACCCCGGCAATACCACCTTTGATATTGGTGATGGCAGCTCTGATGCAGCTCTTCATGCCTGATCACCATTGGTACCGGATACTAAAAAGAACACCTCACCGGAAGGTTCAGAGCGGGAGGAATTCCAACGAGGCGGAGTTCATGCAGTAACGCTTCCCGGCCGGGGGAGGGCCATCATCGAACACGTGGCCGAGGTGCGCGTCACACCGGGCACAGAGCACTTCGTTCCGGACCATCCCGAGGCTCCGGTCGATCTTTGTCCTGATGTTATGCGGATCTACCGGTGAGGAGAAACTTGGCCATCCTGTCCCGGAATCGAACTTTGATTCGGAGAAAAAAAGATCGGTGCCGCAGCAGATACACCGGTAAATCCCCCTGCCGTAAAAGTCGTTAAACTTCCCGGTGAATGCCGGTTCGGTCCCCCCCTTTCGTGCGATCCGGAACTCCTCGTTGCTGAGCTGTGCTCTCCATTCAGCATCGCTCTTTACGACCTTCCCGCGTTCCTCAAGCACCCCCGTTTGTGCTGAATAAATGAGGACCATCTTCCTCATCGTCCCGGTTACCTTTTCTGCTACCCTGCTCACCTCACCGGGGAAGAGGAGAGGGGTTACCTTCTCCTCAATACAAGGAAAGCACATGCGGTGAGCGCCCCCAGCAGTACGAGCGGGGAGAGACCGGCACTGCCCGATGCTTTTAAAGGAACCAGCGCCGCGGATACCGTGTTCCCTTCGGCTGTGATCGTCACGGTCTGGGTGAAATCGGAATATCCCTCCATCGCAACCATGAGGGTGTGTTCACCCGGTGCGATGCTGGTGATGGTCAGGGGGGTGGTCCCCTCCATCTTCCCGTTGAGGTATACCGTGGCTCCTGGAGGCTCTGATGATACGGCGAGGGGCCCGGCGACCGTTTTTTCCAAGGTGATTGGCACTTTCTTAAGCTCGTTTCCTCCGACAAACAGTTCAAGGTTCTTCGTGATGTATCCTTCTTTTGAGACTTGGATCATGTGATTTCCAGGGACAACATCGCGGATGATGAGGATGCCGTTGGGAGGGACGGCCCCGGCATCAGCCCCATCATAAAACACTGTTGCAAGCGGGGGGGAGATGAGCAGGTGGAGGGTGCCATACTCGACAGGTGGGATGGCTGACAGCCTTGCATAGATGTGGATGACCTGTCCTCTTACGGGGACAGATGTTATCGATCCGGTGTAGGTCTTATACCCCTCTTTTTCGATGGTGAAGATCTGGTATGGCGTCCCGGTTACATAAACCGGAACGTCCAGAATACCTTCAGCGATCTCTCCTTTGAAGTCGCTGTTGAAAAAGACCTTTGCGCCGTCAACATTGCAATGGATTCGGTACGTGCCCATATCGCCGCCGATAACGTCCCCCGGTTGTGCACAAGCGCCTCCGATTGCCAGGATAACCAGAATCGTTACTGCGAAAGGAAGAGATACGTGTTGCATGGTTTATCAAGTCCGATACTGTAGGGTTTTTTTAGCGGTATTTAAACTTATCAATACCCACTGACGAAAGAGAATTCTCTGTAATTGGGAGGGGGATTGGGCCGGGTGATCCCGGGTCTGATCGATTCATTGATGAACCGTCAGTGTCAGTACCATCAAATCGGTGAAGAATGATTGACGCCACGACCTGGAAGGGGACATGGGAGGGACCAGTGGGATGGTGAAGGAGCGCCCTGGCGCTGTGTCTGCCCAAACTGCAGGTACGAACGTGCCCGACCGCCCGAGATCCCCTGCTATGCCCTGAAGTGCCCCCGCTGCGGGGCTCCTATGGCAGACCTCTGACGATTCAATGGAAAACCAAAGCCAGGAAAGGATCCCGAGAAAAGACAGTAAAGGCCAGGGCCGAGACTCGAACCCGGGTCGGGGGATCCACAGTCCCCTAGGATGACCAACTACCCCACCCTGGCAATATACCCGGATAAATTGGATTTCGCATTATATAATAGATGACACTGGGAATGTGCCGTGCCCTACGCTTTCGAAGGGTGAATTAATACCTCTTGTGTGCCAGTATAATACAGAACCCGGTGCTGGTGTCACCAGGCTCTGCCTGGATAAGATATTTGTAGTCATCCGGTTCCATTCTCTCCCCGGTTGATTGTCAGACAGAAGGTGGTCTCCGTGACGCAGAAATCAGGTATCCGCACCCCAATTGTCGCCGTGCTCGGCCACGTTGACCATGGCAAGACCTCGCTCCTGGACCGGATACGGGGGTCATCGGTGGTGAGCACCGAAGACGGGGCAATCACCCAGCATATCGGAGCCACCATTGTTCCCATTGATACCATCAGGAATATGAGCGGTACGATGGAAAAGATGCCCATCAGGGTGCCCGGACTCCTCTTCATCGACACTCCCGGGCATCACGCTTTCACCACCCTCCGTGCACGGGGCGGAGCACTTGCGGATATGGCTATCCTTGTGGTGGACATCAACCAGGGGTTCCAGCCCCAGACGACCGAGGCGCTCCAGATCCTGCGTACGTACCGTACTCCGTTTGTGATTGCGGCGACAAAGATAGACCGCATTCACGGATGGAGATCCAGCAGGGATGAACCCTTCCTGAAGTCATTTGCCCGCCAGAACGACCGGGTGAAGGAAATCGTTGAGACGCGGATTTACGAACTTGTGGCGAAGCTTTCAGAGTCAGGCTTTTCTGCGGAACGTTTCGACCGCGTCTCGGATTTCCAGCGCAACCTGGCCATCGTTCCGATAAGCGCCCATACGGGTGAGGGTATCCCTGAGCTCCTGATGGTAATGATCGGGCTTGCCCAGCGTTACATGGAGCAGGATCTAGCATACTCGGTCGATGGTGCGGGGACCGGGACCGTTCTCGAAGTAAAAGAAGAGCGTGGCCTGGGCACCACTCTCGATGTCATCCTCTACGATGGTACACTCTCTGTTGGCGATGAGATTGCGGTTGCGCGAAACGACGGGGTGGCGGTCACGAAAGTGCGGGCACTGTTAAAGCCGCGGCCCTTAAAAGAGATCGCCATCGAGGACCGGTTTGAACGGGTCAGGAAAGTTACGGCAGCAGCGGGCATCAAGGTGAGTGCACCGAACCTCGATGGAACCATTGCGGGATCCCCAATCCAGGTGGTAGTGGGAGACGCAGAGATCGTGAAAGAGCAGGTCAGGAAAGAGATGGAGGAGATCTCTGTCAAGATCTCACCGGAAGGGCTGATCATTAAGGCGGATACCATTGGAGCCCTGGAAGCGCTCTGCAACGAGCTCGATGCAAAGGAGATCGGGGTCATGAGGGCCGAAGTCGGCCCGGTCAGCCGCCATGACCTCATCGAGGTTGAGACGATCAAGAATCCCTACTACCGGGCCCTCCTGGCATTCAGCACACCGATCCTTCCTGATGCTGCAGAGATGCTCAAGGATCCCGGGTATACCCAGGTGAGAGTTTTCGAAGGCCGGGTTATTTACAAGATCGTGGATGACTATACCGCCTGGCGCGATGAGATGAAGAGGAAGTCTGAGCAGCAGCGGTTTGAACAGATCATCATGCCGGCAAAGATACGGGTATTGCCCCATTGTATCTTCCGGCAGAGCAATCCTGCTGTTGTCGGGGTAAGGGTGCTTGGGGGAAGCCTCCGCACCGATATCAATCTCGTCCAGGCCGATGGAAAAAAAGTCGGACACCTCAAATCGATGCAGCTGAACCAGGAGAACATACGGGAGGCCAAGGCAGGAGCCGAGGTGGCGATCTCCATTGAAGGTGCAACTGTCGGCCGCCAGGTTAACGAGGGAGATGATCTTTTTGTGGACATTCCTGAGCGGCATGTCAAGGTGCTTGAACGTGAGATGCTTGCTACCCTGCCGATCACAACCCAGGAAATTCTTGGGGAATTTACCACGATGAAGCGCAGGGCCGACCCATTCTGGGGTAAATAGTATTTAATAGATTGGCCACCCAAAATTATGGGTACTTCCCGGGGAACCTTCTCATGCCGGCACCGGTTACAGGGACATGCCGTTGAAATGAGGATTCGGATCGCGGGGTCTTCCTCTTCGGGGATATCGAACGTTAAGCAGGAGTCGCGAATATGGCAGAGTTCAAGGTTGTGTTGTCTGACCAAAAGACAGGGCGGGCATATAACGTCAACGTGAGCGGTGGTCAGGCAGGAGCCATCATCGGGAAACGGATCGGAGACGAGCTGGATGCAGGGCCATTCGGACTGCCCGGATACCGCATGGAGATTACCGGAGGATCTGACCGGAATGGGATTCCGGCACGGAAAAACCTTCCGACTGCAGGGCGAAGGCGACTGCTGCTTTCAGGGGGCGTCGGGTTCAAACCGGTCAGGGAAGGGCAGCGCCGGAGAAAATCGATCCGGGGAAACGAGATTACCGCAGATTTCGTACAGGTCAATGTCAGAGTTACTGCCTACGGTGAAAAACCCCTTGAAGAATACTTTGCCAAACCCGCTCCTGAAGAGAAGAAAGAATAACCGCTCACTTTTTTAAAACCGATTCCCTCAGTGCAGGGAGCAGATCCTGAAAAGGCACCCTGCGGCGGCGGGCCAGGATGACCAGTGCCGCTTCGGGCTTTAACTTCTCATCGAAAACCTGGTGGATGAGCGCGTTCATCTCGGCAGTCACGGTGGTGAGAGGAATGTCACACTGTCGGGCGATCCGTTCCATGAGCTCTTCCTGCGGGTCCGATTTTCGGAAAACTGCTGTCGATGGTTTGAATCCAAGAGGGACTTCGACTGCCCCTACATTAAAAAGCGGCCGGATCATGTCGCCATCATACGCGATCAATCCCTCCTCTTCAGCCCTTGAGAGGAGCAGGGTCGCCTGTTCGATATTCATCCATCCCCGCTCAAAAGCAAGATAATAGACAATCTCGTTCTTCTTCAGACGTTCTTTTCGCGTGTGTCTGAACGGTGCGGCTATGGTCGTGGTGAGGCTCATACCTTTTCCCGGAGGTACATACAATGGGCGATCCGCCCGCTGCATGCAGGGATAAGCATATATCTCCGGTTTTTATCAAGGAATCGATCGAAAGTCCTCAGCTGGGCACCGGGGGTAGTGCAGAATACTGTTATAGTTCGCTACCGAGATGATGAAGTATGAGCAAAACGCGGGAGTATGCAGACGTAGCAAAGCACCAGATTGACCAGATTGCCACCGAGATTGAGCGGCTGCAGGAGAGAGCCGACAAGGCTGTTGCCGAACTCCGGAGCGAGTATGAGCAAAGAATCAAGGATCTTTCTACAGAATACGATCGGGAATTCCGCTCACTTCGCCAGATGCGTTACGATGCCGAGGCGAAAGTCAGTTCCCTGATGGATGCCGGCGAGAGTGCGGCCGAGGAGATACGTTTTGGGATTGATGCGGCAATCAACGAAATGAATGCTGCGCTTGTCCGGGCAGGAAAACAGCTGAAGAAACGCTAATCCTTTTGTTTCCGGCAGGGTGATACCGGCCCCGAAGAATACTTTTATGATAATATAGTTCTATCTCTCTTCGACAAAGGTCGTATCCGGCTGACTCCTCCTACATTACCAGAACGGGATACGACTTTTGGTACTATTCAGGCATCTGTAAATGTGCCGGAACAATGGCAATACCACAATTTAGCGCTTCTTAAAAAGGATTATTCAATAAGGACAGCGTTTATGACGCCATCCTGGCCCGGCCTGCTGATAATCCGTGCACGCCCTGCTTCAGTCCTGATGACTGCACCTTTGGTGAGAAGGTTACGCCGGACATAGTTTGGATTTGCCCCATTCTCCTCGACCCTTTCAATGGCCACTTTCCTGGTCCGGCCACTTGAGCGGTCTGCAACGTTTGCATACAGCGCCCGCATTGCACGGATTTTGGGGTTTCCGCCGTATGAGCGGATAACCTTCCTGCGATCACCGCCGATGTGAGTCTCCGCCGGAGTTGAGCCGATCTCGCTCCTCCGCTTCCCCTGTGACGGGCGGTACCTCCCCCCGGTTACCCTCCGGACTGATCTTCCCTGCCAGAGCATCGTTTATACCTCTCTTTCCTATGTCTGCCTTATCCGAGTGAATCGAACAGAGTGCTCTATCTATAATTCCCGCAACGTATTTAAGAACTCTGTTCAGCCATCAACGCGTCGACAACCGCACCTAGACCTTCTCCCGTTTTCAAGTTGGTCCGGCATATCCTCATCCCCGGATTATAGCGGTGCATGTCCTGTTCCATGCGGTCGAGGCTGGCCCCCACCAGAGGTGCCAGGTCGACCTTGTTGATAATGCCGATGTTGCAGCCCCGAAACATCATCGGGTGCTTGTTCACCACATCGTCGCCCTCGGTGGCACTCACGATCACCACTCTTTTCTCGGCTCCGAGCAGAAAATCGGTCGGACAGACCATATTGCCGACGTTCTCGATGAAGAGGAGGTCAATATCATCCAGCGGCAGGTGCTCTGCCGCATGCTCGACAAGGTGTGCGTCGAGATGGCATTCCTTCCCTGTATTGGCATTTACCACCGGGATGCCCAGGGCCTGGATCCTCCGGAAGTCGTCATCTCCGTAGCAGTCTCCGGCAATTGCTCCTGACCGGAAACCCCGCTCTCTCAGGGCCGGGACGATCTGTTCTATGAGCGCGGTCTTTCCTGATCCTATAGCGCCCAGTAGATCGATGGCCCTGACACCATGTGCCCTGAAACGGGAAGCATTTTCCCGGGCGATTCGGTTATTGACGTCGAATATATCCTTCTCGAGCCTGACGTCGATATGGTGCATGCAGGAGTGTATGCTGCTGCAGTGTTTATAGGTTCCATTCACACACTTAGTACGATGAAGGATGAGATGAAAGGGAAGCGCATCCTCTATCCCTGCTACTTCGATTCCGGACTTTCCCGGAGCGAGGGACGGCGTGTTCCCCGGTCACGCGCCATCAGGGATCCAACAGTCGCGGATATCGAGAAAGCTCTGAAACGATCCCGTGTAAGATACCATACCGAGCAGAAAAACCATCCGGCCTACTGGTGGAAAAACGAAGGGCGGATCGTCGCAGATTGGGACCGGGGGAAGGAGAAGCTCCTTGCCATGGTGTCCGGTGCGCTGGATGTAAGGCGATAACTGATGTACGATCTTCACACCCACAGCAACCTCACCGATGGAGAACTGATCCCGATCGAGCTTGTCAGACGGATGGCAGTTCTCGGATATACCACAGTGGCAATCACCGACCATGCCGATCCCTCCAACCTGCATTATCTAATCGATGCGGTTCAGAAAGTGAAGCCTGCAGCCAGCCACTATGGAGTGGAGCTTTTCTGCGGAGTCGAGCTCACCCATATTCCTCCGGCCCTGATTCCCTCCTGTGCACGCGAGGCCCGGGAATGTGGGGCTGATATCGTGGTTGTGCATGGTGAAACCACCGTTGAACCGGTAGCGGAAGGGACAAACACTGTGGCATGTGCATGCCATGATGTGGATATCCTGGCACATCCCGGGCTCATATCACTGGAGGATGCCGAAGCCGCGAGAGATCACGGGGTCGCCCTTGAAATTACTTCCCGGGGAGGTCACAACCGGACAAATGGGCATGTAGTCATGATTGCGCGGGAGGCGGGGTGCAAGCTCGTCGTAAATTCCGACGCGCACGGCCCACAGGATCTCCTGGATGAGCGCGCGAAATTTCTTGTCGCAAGGGGAGCCGGGCTTAATTCGGAAGAATGCGACCGCGTGCTTGCTTTAAATATCAAATCCCTCCATTTTCACAGAATTTGATATTTATACCTTTACAATAGGTTTTTATAGTATCATTTACAATATATATAGATTACTAAGCGATTCCGACTGCCTTTTCCGGGGCAGAGTCACGGGAGTTCATCTTGAAAGCTATTGGGAACGTGGTGCATACGGTAGGAACGCGACTTCTTGTCATTCGCTGCGATCCTGCACAGCTTCCCAGGATGTATTCCGAGATCGTTGACAGGAGAATGAAGGCCGTCGGGAAAGTGGTGGATGTGTTTGGGAACGTGGCAGCTCCGTATGCGGCAGTGCTCTGCAAGGCAGAATGCAGGGTGGCGGCTGGGGAGAGGTTATTCGTATCAAGGTAGGCACAGAGTATGCAGGAAGTAGAGAAGCTAAAGGTCCTCCAAAACGAGCGGGAAGCTCTCAAACACCGTCTGAAAGAGCGGGTGAAGGAGCACGAAAAGAAAGCAGAAAGCCACACTGAGACGGTCTGTCCCGAATGCGGGAGCCGGCAGCTGGTCCACGATTATGAGCGTGCAGAACTGGTCTGCCAGAACTGTGGCCTGGTCATCGATGAGGACTTTATCGACCGTGGTCCGGAATGGCGGGCATTCGACCATGACCAGCGGATGAAGCGCTCCCGGGTCGGGGCTCCGATGACTTTTACCATTCACGACAAGGGTCTTTCCACGATGATCGACTGGAGGAACCGCGACTCGTATGGGCGGGCCATCTCGAGCAAGAACCGTGCCCAGCTGTACCGGCTGCGCAAGTGGCAGCGGAGAATCCGGGTCAGCAATGCAACCGAGCGGAACCTCGCCTTTGCCCTTTCAGAGCTTGACCGTATGGCCTCCGCTCTCGGCCTCCCGCGCAATGTCAGGGAGACGGCTGCTGTGGTGTACCGTGATGCCGTGGACAAGAACCTGATCAGAGGGAGGAGCATCGAGGGGGTTGCAGCTGCTGCACTCTACGCAGCCTGCCGGCAGTGCAGCGTTCCCCGCACTCTCGATGAGATTGCAGAGGTCTCACGGGTATCCCGCAAAGAGATCGGGCGGACCTACCGGTTCATCTCCCGCGAGCTGGGACTGAAGCTCCTGCCCACATCGCCAATCGATTATGTGCCAAGGTTCTGCTCGGGCCTGAACCTTAAAGGAGAGGTCCAGAGCAGGGCGGTGGAGATCCTCCGGCAGGCTGGTGAGCGCGAGCTGACCAGCGGCCGGGGTCCGACCGGAGTTGCAGCTGCAGCAATCTACATATCTTCCATTCTTGGGGGGGAGCGGCGCACCCAGCGTGAGGTCGCCGAGGTTGCCGGGGTGACCGAGGTTACCATCCGGAACCGGTACAAGGAGCTGGCAGAGAAGCTGGATATTGAGATCATTCTCTGATATCCCCGATACTTTTCCGATCATATCCCGGTTCATGGCAAAACGCAGTCAACAGGCTGGTGCGGGAAAGAAGAGCAATAACTATATTGAATAGAAAGATACCTGAATTACTGCAGCCTAGGGCTTGTAGATCAGGGGTAGATCGTTACGTTCGCAACGTAAAGGCCGCGGGTTCGAATCCCGCCAAGTCCATGAATCCGGGTCGGCTTCATTCTCTCTCCCGGAACCTCTTACCATTGTACCTGCCTCCCAATTATGGCCGTTTCCTGAAGAAGACGATATACAACCCGACAGCAATGACCACGATGAAGAAGGCCGATTGCAAGATGGGAATATATTCTGTGGAAAACCAGAGCGCGATTGCCTGCTGGATCGAGAAATAAAGCTGGAGTAGGGCAACGAACACGATGACCAGGATCATAGCGTAAACCCAGGGAATCAGGTCAGCCCGGTCAAATTTCTTCGGGTTGTTCCTCTGCGGCTGGGGGATTTCGTCTGTCATGTTACCTTCTCCTGGGGAGAACCAGTACTCCTCCGGCAAGGACTGCCAGTATGGCCAGCAACCCGAATCCGGGAGTGCGGGTGGCCTGAGGATACGGGATCACCTCCATACTCCGATAATCCGATGGAGTCTTTGTCACGAAAACTCCGGTGTCGATAGTCCGTGTGGTGAACTGCTTTCCATTGGACACGGCCGTTCCGGGATGGAGTTGGACCAGGCCCTGCCCTTCCTTCACGATCGTCCCGTTCCTCCAGAGCATGACGTCCACTTCATAGTTGTACTGGTCGGGAATGGTTATGGTCGTATAGGAGATGACGGTTGACTCGGGGGGGATCTCTTCTAGCCTTGCCCAGCTGCGGTCAGCGGTGAGGCGGGCATCCTTCTCCCGCGCCCTGATCTCCACGTCATAAGGCCTGGATGGCTCGTCCCCGGTATTCGTGAAATATATCCCGACATCGACCACGGCCTGCCCGCCGGTAACTTCCTTCACCAGGAAGTCCATGTCGCGTATCTCGATCCCGTCCCCCTCGCTGTCAGCGGGAAGGCGCTCAAGACCAGCGATCGTATAGCTGCCCGTTGCCTTCAGGGCATCTCCCTCGAAGACCGTGACGTCGAACCGAAACGATCCCCTCTTTTGCAGCTGCACCAGCTGAGAAACGGAGCGTGTGCCGGATTTTACGATCGTCCCGATCTCCGAGGTCTCGCTGTGGACGAGGAGGTTGGTCTGACCGTCATAGACTTTCAACACGACCGATACTGGTGCCTGTGGAAAGCCGTAGATGTTTTCTACCAGGGTTGTCACATTGAAGACCGCTGTTGCCGGACCTACCCTTTCCGCGGCGATGGTAATATCCCTGACCTGGAGGGTGCTCTCCTTGAGGCATCCTGCGCACAGGACGATACAGAAAAGAATCCCCAGGGTAAGCATGGAGAAAAGGACCGGTTTCCTGGAGATTGACCCTTTCATCACCTAGATCATCGCCCTTACGGATAATAATGTGATCTTAAATTGCTTCGTGACCATTACCCCCTACCGCGCATCGTAAAAGGTGCCGGGACCGGCGGCCGATATGATACAACGATTTCCTTCTGGCCAGCAGGTCAGGAGATGTCATGTCGTTCATAGGACATTCCCCGCGGGCTGATGTTATCGATACCTAGGGCAAACCAATCTTTTCAATGAAGATAACGGACATGAGCGGATCCTGGGATGGTTCACACGCACAATGAACCGGCCCGATGGTGAACCGGTCTCATGAGTGATGCGGTGACCACTCCTGCAAGTTCACCGGGAAGGCCATTCATATGCTGACAGGTGTGGTATTGGAATATTAAGGAGATTCTGGAATGATGCCGGTTTCGGACGATGCAAGTTTGAATAAAACTATATGCAACCCGGGAGAGCATAATTACTGCAATATCAGGGCTCGTAGATCAGGGGTAGATCGTCACGTTTGCAACGTGAAGGCCACGGGTTCGAATCCCGTCGAGTCCATGAGCAGAGGTTCCGGGAGGCTGAGGTTCCCGGAGGTCGCCGTTTGGTCGAGAGATTTACCTCCCGGTCTGCAAAAGAGGATGTCACGGGTTCGAATCCCCCCGGGGTTTAATCGATCCAATCAAGGAGCAGTCCGGGGTCTTTTTTGGAAGAGTGGCCCTTTTGAACGCTTCCTCCCCCATACTCATGCCGGGACTCTTTAGGGCGGATATCCGAGAGAACAGGCAGCGGATCCCCCGGGGGTTCGGATGCCAGTGGACGTATCTCATCGGCCATGATTATCGGGTGCGGGGGGGCAGCCTTCGGATTTTCACAAAATAGTATCCCGTTTTCAGTGAGAAACCCGTTACCCGACTCCCGCTGAAGAAGGAAATCAACAAACGTCTCGACTTCGCGCCGCTGATCAGCAGAAAGCCGGGCGATCTTCTCATCGAGTAAAGACACGATACCCGCCCCACATGGTTTCCTGCCACAGTGTTCTGTTGTCGGAAGACATAAAAGGCATCCAACCTGTCGAATCTACCGGGTCCTCGTGGTTCCAGCCAGGTAAAGAATCTGGCAGCTGTGTTCGGCAGCAGAAGTAAGGAGATATGCCGCATCAAGACTAATCCCCGCGGCAAACGTCCCATGACCCCTGGCAACCACGATGCTGTGCGCTGCCAGGCTGCACGCGACCCGCGATGCCAGTTCCTCACTGCCGCAGGCGCCGTCAACAACCGGGATGAGAGGGGTAAACATCAGCCCTTCGGAATCAACCGGGACGATCTGGTCATACCGGAGCGAGCAGGCGATCGCGTAGGGTGGATGTGCATGGATGATGGCCTTGCAATCGGTGGCATGGTAGACCGCACGGTGAACCCGGTATTCACTCGAGGCACCAGGTGGAACTTCCCCGGACATAGGTACAAAGACCCGGCTATCCGGGCAATCGAGATATGAACCATTCCTGGTAATAGAGAACCCGTTATCCATCCTGACACTCATGTTGCCGAAACTGGCGCCAACCAGGCGTTCGACAAAGAGCCGCTTTCCTACCCGTTCGAACTCATCCTGCATGCTGATCCCGGGGCGGGGCCACAGGTTCCGGAAGTTCTGTCACCTGAACTGGATACCAACATCCTTCATCTTATTGTACCGCGCTATGTTGAGCATCAGGGGAGTGAGGCACTCCACCATGGAAGAGACGGCAAGCGGCCCGGCATCATAGGGTTTTACACCGGGAATACTCCCGACGAGCTGCATCACCGCAGACTTGGCGGTGGCATCGTCACCACAGACCGGCACCGCAAGGTCGAGTGCTTCGGAAAAAGCCTTCCATTTATTTGCCGCCACCGTGTTGAAGGCCGAACATACCCTGGTCCCTTCGGGCAGCATCTTCTTGACCAGAAGCGCCGCGGAACCTTCCGCCGGGGGAGTATAGATAAAGAATTCCTTTTTTTCCATCGGGTTGATGGGCGAGACCACAATCTTGCCCTCGAATCCGCTCAGGGATGACATTGTCGGGGCCAGGTGTCGGAATGGTATAGCGAGGATCACAATATCAGAACGATCTATGGCTTCCTGGTTCGAATGGCCAGAGAGCCTGCACCGAATCCCAAGACCGCTCATGACCCCTATACAGGCATTGCAGGAACTCTCTGCCTTGTCTTCTTCGCGGGATCCGATTACCACGTCATGGTTCGGTGAAAGCCTCATCGCAATTCCCTCCCCGATGTCCCCGGTCCCGCCAACGATGCCGATCTTCATCTATTCCACCAGCGGCGTCAGAATACGCTTGAGCGACTCGGCACTGGTGACACCTTCGAGGGTCTTCATCACCTTGCCGTCTTTTTCGATAATAAGGGTCGGCACGACACGGATCGCATACCTGTTGGCAAGTTCCATGTTCTGGTCGACATCGATCTGCCTGATCTCGACCTGGTCGCCCATGCTCCGCCGAAGGTCTTCCAGAATGGGTCCCTGGATTCGGCACGGCCCGCACCATTCAGCAAAAAAGTCAATCAAAACCGGTTTTCCCATGGTAATTACCTCCAGAGAAATCGGTCCAAAAAGGAGATAAAGATTTTTATCTGGTTTATTTTGAAAGTATCGCCATGATTATCTTTCCATACGCGGGCCGGGTTACCAGCACTCCTATCAGCACCCCGATAATGGTGATGAGGGCAAACCCGCGGAGTGTTGAAAGATCCATCAGGGCAAGCGGTACCATGGCAATGACGACCGTCGCCGCGGAGACCAGGATGATGCCCACGGCGCGGGTCAACCGTTTCTGGTACAAATGCGGGGATGGTACTTTCCCTTCGTGCAGTACCTCGTCGGTGATGATTACCAGCTGGTCGATCCCCGTCCCCAGAACAGCGATCAGGGCCGCGATCGCAAGCAGGTCCAGTTGCTGCTGGATGAGTGCGGCGATCCCAAGAAGGATAACAATCTCAGAGAGATTGGTGAGGATCATGGGCAGAACGATTGCCGTTTCACGATACCGGAAGAAGATGACCACGCCGACGGCAAGGGCTGCAATCACAAAGGCGAGTATCGACATGGTCTTAAAATATTCTCCCAGCGGAGCAGAGACCGATCCCGATCCCGCGACAGTGACTTCCACCGGGAGCGCTCCTGCGCGGAGATGGATCTCGAGGTTCTTGGCGGCCTCGAGGCCTGCCTTGCCGGCTCCGGTTGAGGCATACAGTTGCCGGATTGGACTGGCCTGCAGTTTGGCGGCAAGGTCTTCAGAGAGCGGTGCGCTGTATACCAGCGCATCATCGAGGATCATATCCAGCCAGTGGTTATTGGGATCCGTTGTCGCTCCAAACTTTATTGCGGCATCACGGAACTGGGCAGCGCCTTCCTCCGAGATGGTGAACGAGACCCCCCACCGGTCGCTGCCCGGTGGTTCCTGCGAGGGTATCCCTACCGTGGTGATGGCATCTCCGTAGAGCACATGTTCAGTCGCATTTGCCGTGGTATGGATCCTGATCTCGAACCGTCCCTGTTTCCCGACGATCTCCTTTGCCTGCGAGAGGCTCACGCCAGCAAGCTCGACCCGTACGTAGCGGGTTGTTCCCGAAAGACTGGTGAGCGGGTTGACTTTTGCATCACGGGTGCCCAGGGCGTTGAGCTTCTGTTCGAGAATCTCCTTAACCTGGTCTCCTGTTTTCCGTGAGACGCCCTGTTCATAGCTGGTGAGCTTTCCGCCCGCTGCAGTAAAAACCGATTCGAGCTCAGGTTCGGAGACATATTTCCTGATTTCGATCTTGTTGTCACTTATCAGGAACAACTCAGCATCGAGCGCTTTCTGGATATCGGTGAGAAAATCTGCTACCGGCCGACTGGTCTCAAAACCCGCAACCTCAGCCCGGAACTCCATCTGGAGCCAGGTACCATCGGTAAGATCGAGGCCGTACTGGATGTTTGTTTTCAGCTTCCCACCTTCTGTATGCGGATATATGAAAATGACCGAAGCGACCACCAGTAATATGAGCAGGGCCACCTGCCAGTTCTTGAACAGCTCGATCAGATCTTTCCGGTTCATCTGGCACCCCGCTTCTTGCCGGTTTCCTTCCTCGGTCTTGGTTCCTGTTTCTGTACCTGTCTTGATTCCTGCTTCTGCACGAACCACTTGATGATCCCGGCGTTGGTGAACCAGGTGTTCATCATGTCGACCACGAGCCCGATCAGGAGCACGCTCGAGATATCACGGATAACTGTTATCTCCCCGGCAAAAGCGACCACCCACATCGCGGCGATTGCGGCGAGGGTTGTTGTAGTCATGATAATTCCGGTGGTAAAGGCCCCGGCAAGTTTCTCGTCAAGTTTCCCCTGTCGTTTGAGAACCCGCATGGTCAGGAGGATATCGCTGTCAACGGAATAACCTATGAGCATCAGGAGGGCTGCAGTCGTGGGGAGCGTGAGCTCAATACCAATTACCGACATTACCGCTGCGGTCATGGCAATATCCGCAAACGCAGACAGGACCACTGCTCCGGCTGGAACGAAGTTACGGAAGGCGAGGAAGACCACGATTGCCATCCCGATGAAGGAGAAGACAAGGGCGAGCGCTGCCTGTTGCTGAAGGGTCTGGCCGAATGCAGGACCAATCTGATCGATATTTGCATCGGGATACCGATCGCTGATCAGCCGGGCAAGCGATTCGGATGTTGCCTCGTCCATCGGTCCGAATTTGATGAATTTTTCACCAATCGGCTCCATGACCGGGTATCCTGAGAATGTTGTCCTGATTGAATCCGGGTTTTCCGGGTTGAGGAGTGTGACCGCGGTGCCGCCGGAAAAATCCATCCCGGGTTTCACCGGCATCCCGGTTGAAGCCATATTGTAACCGAGGATTGCCAGCGAAATGATAAGGAGAACCATGGGAAGCACCACCATCTGCCTGGGGGTATACCGGTTCACATTATAGATGACGAATCCCATGCCCACTAAGTTCGTGATCCAGAGGTAAAATCCTTCGGATACCAGGCAGATTCAACCTGGCGGCAACCATCCGGCGGAACTTGAAGCCACATTGGCGCGTCGAAAAAAGAAATGTTTAAATAAAGATGGTGGTGAGTACCTCACCATGAGATCTCCCTACGAGATCAGGATGGTTGTTGAGAACCGGCTCAGGACCTACATCTCCCGGGACAGGACCGGGATACGGCGTGCCCTGCTGCAGCTCTTTCTCCGCCTCAAATCACTCACAATCGCAGAAATCTTTGAATCCCTCAACAGGACATTTTCAATCAGCTACCATTCCGTTGCCTCCATGGTGGGAATCATCGCCTCAAAGATCGGGATTCTACATGTGAGCAAGAACCGCGAGAACCCATGCAGCGTTTATTCCCTGAAAGAGCAGTACGTCGATTGCGTTGCACGTATTGTGGGGATGGCCTGAGACTTTCCAATGATTACTTTTTTTTAGCCAGACTACTCATGCATTGAGCATAGTATGCACCCCCGACCCGGCAGCCATTTCTCTCCCGACGGTATCAGGATCGCCAAAGAAGTGCTGGATTACATCTCACAGAGAAGATCAGACTTCCGCATTTCAACGTCATGCGGCGGCCCGATTCTCCTCCCGATCAGCATCAAACCCCCCAAACCGACCGATCTCCAGTTGCCCGCAGGGGACTATGTAATCTTTGTTTCGATTCACCAGGCACGGTATCTCTCCACAGTGCACATGGGAATGGTCCCTTTTTTTATGGATGAAATGGAGGAAGAACCCCGAATAAGATGCCATGAGTTTTGAAGAGCTGGAACATACTGCGGACGTCAGGCTGCGGGTTAAGGCAGATACCCTCGAAGAGCTCTTTTCTGAAGCGGCCCGGGCCATGATGGTTGTAATGTACGGATCCGCAGAACCCGGACCGATGCGCCGGAAAATCGAAGTCCGGGCTCCGGACCTGGAATCACTGATACATGCGTTTCTTTCAGAGATACTCTACATCTCGGAAGTAGAGGAGATGGTTGTCTCCGGAGCCGATGTCAGGCTGGCAGAGGGATGTGCCGAAGGGGATCTCGTGGGGGAGCCGTTCCAGCCCGACAGGCACAGGGCTGGCACAGAAATCAAGGGTATCTCGCTATCAGGGCTCACGGTATCCCGGGACAATCATTCTTATATCCTTGAGGTCATCTTTGATGTGTGAGGTGCCATGCTCCCGGGAGTGACGAGGATTGGACCATACGAATGGGAAGTACCGATCGGTTTCGTTCCAAACATGAGGGTCCCCGGCAGGTTCTTCCTCTCGGACCTTCTTGCAGAGACCCTTGAACCCGGCGCCGTCCAGCAACTTGCCAACGTTGCCACGATGCCAGGAATCGTAAAGCACTCGCTTGCCATGCCTGACATCCACTGGGGATACGGCTTTCCTATCGGAGGGGTGGCCGCATTTGGCATGGAGGACGGGGTCATATCGCCCGGAGGAGTCGGTTTCGATATCAACTGTGGCGTGCGGATCCTCACCACACCTCTCGCGGCAGCCGATCTTGTCCGGAAACGGGAACTCATCGAGGCCCTGTTTGCTGCTGTCCCGACCGGTGTCGGTGCGAAGAGCACGCTCCGACTCGACCGCAAGGAGCTTTCCGGAATGCTTACGGACGGATCAAAATGGGCGGTTGAACATGGTTTCGGCATCAGAGAGGATTTTTTGCACTGCGAAGAACAGGGCTCTATGGTAGGGGCGGATCCCGGTGCAGTATCGCAAAAAGCGCTCCAGCGGGGGATGCCCCAGAGCGGAACGCTTGGTGCAGGAAACCACTTCCTCGAAATCCAGCGGGTCGACAAGGTGTTTGATCTCAAGGCAGCGGGAGCATATGGCCTTTCGGAAGGCCAGATTTGCGTGATGATCCACTGCGGCTCCCGGGGCCTGGGACACCAGGTCTGTACAGATCATCTCAGGATACTGGAAGCTGCCACCAGGAAGTATGGAATCGTCCTCCCTGACCGACAGCTTGCCTGTGCCCCGCTTTCATCACCGGAAGGGCTGGCATACTTTGGAGCGATGGCAGCATCGGCCAATTATGCCTGGGCGAACCGGCAGATGATCATGCATGCCACCCGCGAAGTGTTTGCAAGGATGTACTCGATACCCTACGAGGATATGCACCTCGTGTACGATGTTGCCCACAATGTCGCAAAGTTCGAGGAACATGTTGTTGACGGCAGGCGCAGGCGGGTCTGCGTCCACCGTAAAGGGGCTACCCGGGCATTTGGGCCGGGATCACCCGATTTGCCACCCGCATACAGCGAGGCGGGCCAGCCGGTGATAATTCCCGGAAGCATGGGAACTCCATCTTTTCTCCTCCATGGAACCGCCACGGCAATGGAACGTACCTTCGGGAGCACTTGTCACGGGGCAGGCCGGGTCATGAGCAGGACAAAAGCCAAGAAACAACTCTCGGGGCAGGAGATCAAAGAAGCTCTCGGGAAGAAAGGAATCATGGTCCGGGCTCATCACAACAGCGCGATCGCCGATGAGGCACCGGAGGTCTACAAGCCGAGCGAAGAAGTGGTCAGGGTGGTGCACGAGACCGGAATATCGCGGCTTGTTGCCCGGTTCGTTCCACTGGGGGTCATAAAAGGATGATCAGGCACTGTGCCCTCATCTGGGATGAAAAGCTGGTATTTTCGCGGTATGTCGAGGAGTGCGGGGTGGCATGTGAGCACATCACCCCCCATATGATTGCCACTCCGTTCTACAGGGGCCGGTTCAACACCCTGATCGTCCCAACCGGGTTTGCAAATCCTGCATTCTCGGGCCTTCTCCCTGCACTGAAGGCAGCAGCTCCAAGGATACGCCGGTTTGTCGGGCAGGGAGGCAGACTTCTTGTCTTTGGAGCCGCAACGGACAGGGGGGATGCCTACGACTGGCTTCCCGTCCGCCTCCGCTACCATCACCAGTACGGTCCGAATATCCTTACCATCGATAAAGCCAGTCCCTGGGTCAGCCTTGTTGAGGGATACGATACCAGTTGTATCGAGTGCGATGGCTATTTCACGGAATTCGAGGGATCGGTCATCGCCAGCGCAGGTGGCAATCCGGTACTGATCAGGGCGCCTTTTGGCGAGGGCGAGATTTTGGCGACCACCATCCACGAATACCCCTCGCGGCCGTTTCTCGCTGCGTTCTGCGCGGCACCGGAGGAAACATTATTTTGAATGGAAGAGAGGGATGTATGAGGAAGTACCGATGAATCGCTTTGTTATCTCGCAAGGTTCGACAGCAGGGGACCTTGAGCCGCTGGGGATGGCTGTCCACGAACTGCTGAACCGCCTTCCCATCACTGCACGCTCAAGGGATAAACCCGGGATCAGGATTGAGAGCGGGGCAGTGGTGGACAGGGAGTATAGCGGCCCGGTACTGGAAGAGGTTCTGGCCGAAAACCACCTCATAAGGAGGACACCCTCATTGGGGGTATACAAGGGGGTGCCGGTCGTAGTGAGCCCTATCCGCGACGACCAGGGGAATGCAATCGGCGCAATCGGCGTTGTCGACATCACCGGAATCTTCGATCTTGCGACCCTGATGGAGCACCAGTCGGCCATTCTCAAACAGGTCTGCGGGAAAGATCCCTGCCCGCTCCCGACCGAAAGGGTAGATGCGAAAAGGTAGTCCTGATGTACACAGCAGCGTTCAAAGTTCTCGAAGTGCTTGAATCGAAGGATGAGCCGGTTTCGGGGGAGCATATCAGCAGAATGCTCGGCATCTCCCGTTCGGCGGTGTGGAAGCATGTGAAGGAGCTCAACAGCATGGGGTATGAGATCTCGGCATCCCGCAAGGAGGGTTACCGGCTGACCAGGAAGAGCAACAGGCTACTTCCCTATGAAGTTCACAAGCACCTCCGGACCAGTATCATCGGCAAGAAGATGCGGTATTTTGAGAGCACCCCATCGACCACCTGGATCGGGAGGCAGCTTGGGAGAGAAGGAAATGCCCGGAAGATGCACGGAATGGTTATCATCGCCGAAGAGCAGACCGGAGGGATCGGCAGGCTAGGGCGCTCATGGGTGTCGCCTGCGGGGGGCGTCTGGATCACCATTGTCCTCAAACCTGCCATTCCTATCGACCGCGTATTCATGGTGACGATGGCCGCTTCCGTTGCCGTGGCGCGTGCAATCCGCAAGGAATTTGAACTCGGGGCCCTGATCAAGTGGCCGAATGATATCTTTATCGGTGACAGGAAGGTTGCCGGGGTCCTCCTCGAGCTTTCTGCCGAGGCAGATGAAATCCACTACTGCCTGCTCGGGCTCGGGGTTAATGTGAACATACCCCTGGGCAAGCTGGACCAGGTTAAGGTCCCGGTTACTTCTATTAGTGCCGAGATGGGTTATGATGTTGACCGGGCATCCTTCCTTGCACGGTTGCTGAAGGAATTTGAGAGCCGCTACCTCCTCATCGAGGCAGGAGAGTACGAGGCAATCGCCCGTGAATGGAAGAGCCTCTCCTGCACCATCGAGCGGCGGGTCAGGATCAATACCATGAAGGCCACGTTTGAAGGCGAGGCGATCGATATCGATGACTTCGGTGCGCTGCTCATCAGGAAGGATAACGGAAAGATCGAACGGGTGATTGCCGGGGACTGCATACAGCGATAGCAATTTATCGTCAACCTGAAACAAGTTATAGGTTGACGATGTTAAAAGATCGGGGTCGGCCTCTACTTCTCTCTTTTACCGCTTCATTTACCGGCCTGATTGCCATCGGTTCATGGATATCAGTCCCGTTCGTTCCGGTCCCGCTTACCCTGCAGACCCTCTTTGTAGTCCTTGCCGGTGCCGTGATGGGAAGGTACGCAGTATACCCGACCGGCCTCTACATCCTGATGGGGGCGCTGAACATACCGGTATTCCATAGCGGAACGGCAGGACTTGCCGTCCTGCTCGGCCCCACCGGGGGATATATCCTCGGGTTCCTCCCTGGTGCACTTGCAACGGGTATCGCGTACGAGCAGCACCACGCGGTCTTCCGGATAGCGGGCATCTTCCTCGGCCTTGCAATCATTTTCCTCTTTGGAATGACCTGGCTCTCCCTTTCGGCTGGAATATCCCTTTCAATGGCATTCCTGATCGGTGTGCTTCCTTTCGTTCCAGGGGATGTGGTCAAAGGATACGCGGTCTTCCTTATCGCCGGGCGCCTGGAAGCCTTTACCATCCGGAGTGGGAACCCTTGATTGAGATAGAGGATCTCAGGTTCAGAGCCCTGACTATCCCCCGCCTCGTTATTTCCGATGGCACTACGGCCGTGATCGGGGCAAACGGGAGTTGGAAGACGACCCTGCTCCGCCTGGTAGCCGGGCTTTTCCGGCCGGAATCGGGCAGCATCACGGTTGATGGAGTGCACCCCGTTCCGGGCACTACTGGTTTTGTCGATGAGTACCCGGACAGGAACGTGCTTTTTTCCCGGGTTGCCGATGAACTCGCCGCGCCGCTGCGGTTTTGCCATATCTCCTGCAGCGAGGTTGAATCCCGGGTGAAGGAGGCTGCCGCCACCATCGGCTTTGGTGACCGGCTACATCAGACCATGGATACGCTCTCCGGCGGAGAAAAAGTCCTCATCGCCCTCCTCACATCCCTGATAACCTGCCCAAAAACCCTCGTTCTCGACGAATTCGACTCCCACCTCGATTACGAGTCCCTCCAACTGGCAGATTCCCTTATCGCCGGTTCCGGTGCACGGACCGTGGTCAGATGCACCCAGAACATGGACCTTGCCGCCCGGTGTGGAAAGGTCGTGTTCCTGCACCAGGGGGGTGTTCTCCATGACGGCCGCCCCGAAGAGGTCTTCTCCGAAACCGAATCGGACTGCTTCTACCCGTTCTCCTGGAGGACACGGCGATGAGACTCAGGCTGTCATCAGTAGAATGGCATGCCGGGCCCTGGAAATGTTCTGCGGACGGGGTCTTTGTTCCGGGCGTACACATGGTCAGCGGCAGGGTCGGGTCAGGGAAGACCACGTTCGCCCTCCTCTCTTCGCGATTGCTCCGGCCCGATGCAGGGACGGTCGAATATGAAGGGATTAGCTCCCATATCCTGTCATTCCAACACCCTGAATACCATATCACCGGGCGGACCCTGGATGAAGAGGCCGGATCGTATGGCGTGGATCCATTCACCGCCTGTGCGCGGGCCGGTCTTGCCGGGCGGGAGCACGAAGATCCGTTCCTGCTCTCCAGGGGAGAACTCAAACGGTTCCTTCTCTCCTGCATCCTGATGAGGCCATGGGACCTGATCATTCTCGATGAGCCATTCAGCGCGCTGGACTGCCGGGGTAAACTGTCCGTCTGCCAGTCTATCCATGAGAACCGGAGCAGCATCGTGCTGGTCATCACCCACGAACAACACATCCTCCCGAGAACCGATTATCTCTGGGAGATGCGATCGGGAACACTGTTTGGGCTCGGCAGCCTGCCCGGCGCAATATCTGCATGGGAATCGGCACCCGGGCCCGTGAGGATGCTCCTGGAACGGGGGATCATTCCGGCGAACCTGACCCGTGACGACCTGCTGGAGGCAGCATGCAGGATACGCGAATAAGGCTGGTCTCCTTTATCAGCCTCTCGATTGCCACGTTCCTGTCGGTCATCGGGGCCGCCCTAACCCTGGCGTGGCTTTTCCTCCCTCCCTCGACGCTGAAAGAGGCGGTGAAGTCGGTAGCATTCCTGGGGGTCATGATCTTTGTCAGCATCGTTGCCGGTGCAACCCAGCTCGCCGGGAACGATGGGATCTCATACTTCATCAGGACAGGGGTAATAATCCTGCTCGCCTTCTCGGTATACCGGGAATGGCACCCCGGCGAGTACCTGGACCTTTCAGTCTGGCTGTTTGGAACGAAGGCCGGTTTTGATATCGGCCTTGCGGTTGAGATGAGCGTCCAGGGGCTTCACGAAACGTCCCGGGAATTGTCGAGGATCCGAAAGGCGATCTCGCTCAAGGGATTGGGACTGGAATTCAGGCTGATCCCCGTCCTGGGATTCCTCCTGATCCACACCCGCCTGATGCGGGCCCACAACCAGGCCGATCTGCTCGCCATCCGGGGGTTCCGGTCAGGGGGGAGTTGCTGCCCGGTGTTCCGGACTTCGAATCGGGATATAGTAATGGGAATCCTGGCGATTCTCATTCTGTCCGTTTCTTTTATGCCCGTTCGCGATATTTTTATACTTCAGATATAAAGTTTTTAGAGGTTTGCACAGGACCCACATTTATAACCACTCCGGAGAAGCCAGATGAGTCACGGACGTCTTCTGATCACTGATACAACGCTTCGGGATGCCCACCAGTCCCTGATAGCGACACGCCTGAAGACCGAAGACATGCTCCCCCTCGCACAGACTCTCGATGCTGCAGGTTTTTTCTCAGTTGAGGCCTGGGGCGGAGCGACGTTTGACTCGAGCATACGCTACCTGGCCGAGGATCCCTGGGACCGGGTCCGGATGCTCAAGGAGGTATTGACTCATACGCCCATCCAGATGCTGCTCCGTGGCCAGAACCTGGTGGGATACCGTCACTACCCCGACGACGTGGTCGACAAATTCGTGGAGTATGCCTTCAAGGTTGGCGTGGATATCTTTCGCGTCTTTGATGCGCTCAACGATATCCGGAACATGAAGGAATCGATGCGGATGATCAGGGACGTCGGGGCCCATCTACAGGGGGCCATCTGCTATACCACGAGCCCGGTCAATTCCATTCCCGGATTTATCGATATGGTGCGTGAACTCTATTCATATGACTGCGACTCCATCTGCATCAAGGACATGGCCGGGCTGATCATGCCCGACGCAGCGCGGGATCTCATCACCGGGATCAAGGACGAGATGGATGTCATGGTCGACCTCCACAGCCACGCCACCAGTGGTATCGCACCGATGAGCTACCAGGCGGCAGCCGAGGCCGGGGTCGATATCCTCGATACGGCCATGTCGCCGTTTGCCCTCGGCACATCCCAGCCCCCCACCGAGTCGGTGGTTGCGGCGTTCAAGGGCACATCCCGGGACACCGGCATCGACCTTCTGGACCTCCGGAAAGCCCGGGAGGTCTGCCTAAAACTCAGGGAGAAATACGGCGGGATCCTGAGTCCCATTTCTGAGCGGGTTGACAGCGATGTACTGGTATACCAGCTCCCGGGAGGCATGATCTCGAATCTCGTCTCCCAGCTCCGGGAGCAGGATGCCCTTGATAAAATGAACGCCGTATATGACGAGATACCACAGGTCCGGGCCGACCTGGGGTACCCCCCGCTGGTAACTCCAACCTCCCAGATCGTGGGGACCCAGGCGGTCCTGAACGTCCTCCTCGGAGGGGAGCGGTACCGGAACGTCACGAACGAGGTCAAGGATTATGTCCGCGGGCTCTACGGACGACCCCCGGCCCCCATCAGTCCCGAGATCGTCCGCCAGATCATCGGCGATGAAGAGGTTATCACCGTCCGCCCTGCCGATCTGCTCGAACCGGTGTATGAGAAGATGAAAGAGCAGGCCATTGCCGAAGGCCTGGTCCGGAAGGAGGAAGACGTCATCACCTACATCCTCTACCCGGCAATCGCCCCCTCGTTCCTGAAAGGGGAGCGCAGGTGTGAAGAACTCCCACAGAAGGCAAAGCCCGCCGCAGCGTCACCTGAGATCCCGCACAGCATGGAGGTCGAGGTGGACGGGGAAATCTTCAATGTCCGGATTATATCCGTTGGAGGAAGTGCAGTGGCGGCTGCTGCAGCGCCTGCTCCGAAGATCCCCCGCGGTGATATCCAGGGCGGTGTGAAATCGAACATGCAGGGGATGGTGCTCGAGATCGCGGTCGGCAGGGGGTCCGAGGTCAGGAAGGGTGACCTGCTGATCGTCCTGGAGGCGATGAAGATGGAAAACCCCATCCATTCCCCCTTTGACGGGAAGATAGCCGAAATCTTCGTTAATACCGGAGACGTGGTCCAGAGTGGGGACGTCCTCCTGGTGGTGGAATGAAATACTTCGAGAAAGTGCTCATCGCTAACCGGGGCGAGATCGCAATCCGGGTTATGCGGGCCTGCCGGGAGATGAATATCGAGACCGTTGCCATCTATTCAACGGTCGACAAGGATGCGCTCCACGTCAAGTATGCCGATGGGGCATTCCTGGTAGGAGAAGCCCCGCCGGCTAAGAGCTACCTGAACGTGGACCGGATCATCGACATTGCCCGGATGTCCGGGAGCGAGGCCATCCACCCGGGATACGGGTTTCTTGCCGAGAACTACTCCTTTGCGAAACGGTGCACCGAAGAAGGCATCACCTTCATCGGGCCGTCATGGAAGACCATCCAGGCCATGGGGTCAAAGATCGAGAGCAAGCAGACCATGCGGGATGCAGGCGTCCCGGTAGTTCCCGGGACTCCGGGCGGGGTGAAAAATGCCGCGGAAGCAGAGAAGGTTGCTGCCGGGATAGGGTACCCGGTCATCGTCAAGGCGAGTGCCGGTGGCGGCGGTATCGGCATGCAAATCGTTGGAAACGAGGAAGCCCTCGATGAGGCAATCAGTGCCGGGATGCGCATGGCCGAATCAGCATTCGGGGATTCAACGGTCTTCATCGAGAAGTACCTGGTCAAGCCCCGCCACATCGAGTTCCAGATCCTTGCCGATGAACATGGTAACGTTGTCCACCTTTATGACCGCGAATGTTCCATCCAGCGTCGCCACCAGAAACTGGTCGAGGAGGCACCATGTCCTATCATGACCCCGGAACTCCGCGAACGGATGTCGCAGTCGGCGATTGCCGTGGCCCGGGCATCCGATTACTGGAACGCCGGGACAGTCGAGTTCCTGTACGCGGGCGGCAATTACTACTTCATGGAGATGAACACGCGGCTGCAGGTTGAACATACAGTGACCGAGCTTATCACCGGCATCGATATCGTCAAGCAACAGCTGGCCGTTGCCGCAGGGGAGACGCTCCCGTTCGAGCAGGGCGAGATATCCATCCGTGGCCATGCCATCGAATGCCGTATCAATGCCGAGGACCCGTTGAACAACTTTGCTGCCGATCCCGGCAAGATCCATCGCTACCGGTCGCCAGGCGGGCCGGGGATGCGGGTCGATTCAGGGATCCACATGGGCTACACGATACCGGCGGTCTACGATTCGATGATCGCCAAGCTCTGTTCCTGGGGCATGAACAGGCAGGAGGCCATCGCCCGGATGCGGCGTGCCATCTACGAATATGTCATTATCGGGGTGAAGACCACGCTCCCCCTCCATCATGCGGTGATGCATAACAAGCATTTCATGGAGGGAGATACGCATACTCACTTCCTCCAGGAAGAGCACATCCAGAAGACCCTTGGCCGGTATGTGCGGGAGGAGGAGAGGCGAATGCAGACCCTTGCCGCTTCCCTCCGACACGGCAAAGAGATCGCCGCCATCACCGGTGCGGTCAATGTCTATATCCAGGGCCAGAAAAAGGAGTGAACCTCCGGGTTCTTTTTCAAGATTCACCTTTATAATGGGCAGAATACACATTGTGATATCCCGAATTAATTTTACATAGATTAACCTTGCGCATACATCCACCTCTGGGCATATCCCAGGATCCGTTCAGGGGGCAGTCGATACCAGAAAGCATGAGCAGGTTCATCGTAATCGAGACTGCTATGTGGCTTGATCTCATTGTGCCAGTGTACGACTCTTTCAACAGAACCAAATCGTGGAGTTCTCCGTTCTACCTCGCCGAAGAATCTCTCGATCTTGCCATTAGTTTGAGGATGATTTACCCGCGCTCTGATATGTCGAATTCCGTGATATTCAAGGAATTTTCGGAAAGTGTGGTCAGCAGTCTCTGGATCTCGTGATGAAACGAATTGTGAACCGTTGTCGGTGAGGATTTCCCGGGGTACCCCATACTCCTGGAATCCTTTTTCGAGAACCTGGATAGTATGTTCAGTTGTAGGTCGATCGAATACCCCATAACAGGTAATCAATCGGGATGAATCGTCCATAAACGCGATAAGCCACCTATCCTGGCCGTCGAGTAAAATCATCTTCCAGTCACCCTGCCAAAGTGACATGGAGTGATCACGTTCATATCGGACCCATTTCCTCTGTGTGCGTTTCTTCATACAGGGCTCCACTCTATCATGGTGCAGAAGAATCCGATAGATGGTATTGTGGGGGATGTGGACTCCTGTTTCTTCCTCAATCTTCCTCTCAAGGAGCGTGGGTCCAAGAGAATAGGTCTCATACGCAGTGAGGACGAGTGTCTCTGTTTCATATGGGATTGGTTTTGGTTTTCTCCCTGGCTGTCGTGGATAGGGGTAAAACCTGTTCTTTTTGTAAAAGGATATGATTTGATAGATCCTTTGTCGAGTGACCTGGTGATATTCTGCAATTTCCCGAACCGGTCTTCGCAGCTTCCACTGATTTATGATTCCTCTGATATCCTGGTTGGATAATTTGCTCACATCAAAATATAAACGTGGTGTCAAATGATTTCGGGATACTACAGGGCAGAATACACATCAGAACCTTTAATACCGTTTGTGGCGTTTTTATTATGCACTTTCGTGCGCTGCGGTGGCCTAGCTGGTTAGGGCGCCAGACTCATAGGGTTATTGTGCATTCAGGCGCCGTCATCTGAGACATCTGGAGGTCGTGGGTTCGGATCCCACCCGCAGCATTCGAACACCATGTTACGTGCTCAAGGCTCCCCCTTTATATAGGGAGGCCTGAAACTCTCTTTTGTATGCCTTCCACAACTGTGACAGCTGAGACGTTCGGTTGTATCAAATCTGAATATGCTGATGCCGCCATCAACCGAGGGCTCACGACCGGACAGATCAACAACAGAGACCTGCAACTCATCAGAGAATACCTTGCCGAAAAGCGGGCGACCGCAGGAATAAGCATCACCCGCTGCAACAAAATCACCTGCACACTCATAAGCTGGCGACGTTTTATCCCACCCTTCCAGGACCTCACCATAGGCTCGATTTACTCCGGCATCGAATCGCTACGGTCCGGCCATAGCATAAGGGGAAGGCCATTCAAACAGAACACCATCGCCGATCACATCGTCATCCTCAAAGGATTCCTTTTCTGGATGATCGAGAGCGAATATCTCGATCTGCCGGAGAAGAAGATCCGGAGGATAAAGAGCCCGCCCAGGGATACGATGACCAAGAGGGCCGCCGACCTGCTGACTCCCAAAGAGATCCAGACACTCCTTGACGCCTGCATATGGAGCAGGGACCGGGCTTTGTTGATGACCCTGTACGAAGGAGGATTCAGGGTCGGCGAAATCGCTCAGCTTACCTGGGGAGATCTCAAAGCGGATTCGAAGGGGATTGCC